>Ga0209665_1001554_pt1 | contig 12905 bp, 4 predicted proteins | sample SaaInlV_200m_DNA_2_FD_184675 | JGI IMG/M metagenome (GOLD analysis project Ga0209665, IMG submission 184675) | Marine microbial communities from expanding oxygen minimum zones in the Saanich Inlet - Saanich Inlet SI074_LV_135m_DNA (SPAdes) (version 2) | ecosystem: Environmental > Aquatic > Marine... | reverse complement strand
CAAGTGGCGATATGATCCATCAACAGACAAAATGCAGTGTAATCAAAGGATTTGATGCTAATCTCTCTCTTTAATGAGTCCATTGATGCAGAAAATTCCAACGTTGCAGGGACAATACTTTCTTCGGCCACTTTTTCGGCGGAAAGGATAAACGCACCCACAACCATCGCACGCATCCCTTGCTTATCTAGATATCTAAGCGATTCCAAGTATTTGCTAATGTCCCCAGGGATCTGCGGGAGTAAGAAAAAGTCGTCCACAATGCAGTTCCAATGACCCATGAGTTCTGGCACTTCCAAAGCCTGCCACAGAGGTGCTGTCCGTGGTATAGTATAGTTATGCTCAGTCTCAAATGCAACTCGCTTCATCGGGAAAGAAGTCAAGGGAGCACTTGGATCAGAAAAAGGGAATTGCCGCGCAAGGGAGGGGTATTTGAAAGTTTGGCACGCAGGTTTTGTTAGAGTCGAATCCTTAGCCACATTGGACAGTTTACACAATGAGGGATTTAGTGCACAATTTCTGCGAGCTGCCATGGTTGAGACAAATGGTTGAGCCTCAGAGCAGACCCATCGATCCACTTCTTTTCAGCATCAATGACGTCTTGTCCAGAGGAAGCTCGCAACACTAACAAGGAAAGGGCTGATATGGCAGAGCTTAGGGGAATAGAAATCAAGAGCGAAACCATCACCCAAGGTAATGCCATGAAAAACAACGCACTACTACGAATGAGTCCCACCGTCCCTGCCACACACAGGATCAGCATCACCAGCAAGATGACAATCTGAGTCATTGCCGAAAGTATGCCCCACATAAAAGCTCGATTGTAGTTACAGTCGCCATCCTTCCCAGAGAATGATGCCCACATAATATGGTGGGAAGCTAGAGCGGTAATACAACACGGTAAAAGTAAAGGGGGGAAAAGTGGAAGCAGAAGTGACTGCAACATACAAAGTAGTGCTAGTAGCCATGCAGTTCGTGCTAGACCTCTTCGCTGATGCAGCAAATTTTCCCAAGCTACCTTGCTCGTACCAGAGTCGGACAGAGCGGATTCATCCGCTTTGAACCCTTTCCGCAAGACAGTCAGAAGACGAGGATGCACTCTCTCAGCGCTCTGCCTAACCTGGATTACAATATCCAGGTACCAGAAACATTCCAATACCCACCAAACCTCCAAGGCCACCAGTATGAAGCAGAGTGCTAGTCCAAGGCACCACACAACGACAAGTAAGACAAGGTCTGGGAAAGAAGGGGAGCTGAACACTGCCGAGCAGTCCTGGGAGCACAAATGAATAGCTGCACCTAGAGGGACAACAACTGGAAGTACAAGAGTTATTACAAGCAGCAGGAGTGAAAATCCTAAGAGAGCACTCACCAGGAGACGATGAATACATCTTGAAGCAGCGTATCCTATCCATGCTTGTATCATGATTAGGTAAAAGAATGGAATTACCAGTGACAGTGTCGGTAAGAAAAATGAGAGTAAGAGAGCAAAGATGAGAACCACTGCAGCCAAAGGAGCCGTAATAAGAGATAGTGTGCGCATAAAAGCGCGTGGACGGGCAATTCTAAGAGCGAGTGCAGAATCGTGTTGAAGCAGCTCATCATGGTAGAAGAGTGTTAATGGAACATGTTTCTGACCAGATGTACGGGAGCGCAATGAAAATGTATTGCTCCGGATAGAGTCCTCTAGCATATCATGGACGATATCGAATCCTTGGGAAACCAGGAGCTGAGCGGACAACTGAGATTTCTCATCATTCAAGGTGAGCGTGTGCTGGGAGCTTAACCTGGGTTTCCACCACAGCAAACCAGCAAAAGAACAACCCACGGTCGCAACCATCGCCAAGAGGACAGCAGTGCTCCACACAACTATCAAAACTAAACGAATGACTTCATCCGTGAGGGTAAGATTGGCATACACTAGCATCGGTGGCTTTTCATTATCCTTCGCCCCGGAGGAATCAACCCCGCTGAAATTCCCTACTAACCCAAAAAAATATCCACCATCTTCATGAAGGATTACGCGTTTATAACTATTATCGTAGCTTGCACCCTTTAGCATTCCAGTTGCACTCCATTCTGCATTTGCTAGTAAAGCCGGAGATAGTCCTCGCTGCCACAGCAGGGTGTCGGGAGAAAAGTTCACGCACTTTCGACCATTGTCATCACAGTCAGAAAAAAGCACATTCAGCTGTATCAAACTGAAGAATATGGAGTGAACTCTACCCAAGTCTGCATGAAACAAGCAAGAATTGAGACAATGGGTTGAGAAACCCGGAGCAAATCAAATGTAGTAATCTGATGAAATTCATGCTGAATATTAAAGTCATAGCTGATGTGGTCATGAAGACTTGTGTTGAAATAAGATATCCTGATCGAGGTATCACATGACTGGGAGCATTGCATAAAAAAGGATGTTTGATTTGTCCCATTCCGCAGGGAGAGCCTCGCACCATTTTCAATTGCCTGATTTTGGTTGGCAAATCCCACCTGAAAGTCCTTTGCACCCCCATCATTGCCATGTATGAAATGCCATTCAATGCCTAGCTTGCTGCCCACTGAAATTACATACTTGCCCTGCTCAGTCCCGCCAGCATTCAGGTTGTATCGCTCCGTAGTAGAACCCCAGCGTCTAGCGATTGGAACCAAAACATATGGCTCACAGGCTAAACACAAAATCACTATTGAGAGGCACAGAAGGCGAAACATAAACCAAGAGCTAAAGTTCTTGGGCATTATCCGACTAGTTGGTTTGTGGGAGGGGTTGAACCCCCCCCTCACACCAGGTGATGGACGAAGTACTCAAAATCCAAGCAGAATTGGACGAAAAATTGCGCCGAGAGAGAGAAACAACTCGGAGACGGGCACCAAATCATCCTGCAGCCCATTTGGGAACACCAAGTTTGTTATCAATCCAGTCAGGTCAATATAGTGAGTCTCAGAGAAATGAATCTGGAGACACTGGCTCCCTGCTGTCACCTGGGTTTCCCTCCATGATTGACACTGCACCTGGGAAGCTAACAAAGTCTCCTTCTGCCTCTGAGGAAGTTCAATCTCCTCTTGTCTCTGAGAATCATTTGAAGCGCGCGACAAACAAATTTTCTCGCACTGAGCCGGCAGAAGATAGAGATAGCTACAAGCAGTTAATATTGACTTTGTTGCGATCACTTGAAGAGATCGATTTTCTTCTGATGACTCTGTTAGGTGTCATAACGTCTTCACCTGAACAAAGCCTCTCTCAGGATGAAAGAGAACTGGTGAAATTCCTCCAACTTCCCAAGAATCCCAAGTCGTGGACTTCTTATTTCCGAGATACTCCAAATGAAAGTGTTAAAGAACTCTTCCATAATATGTCTAAGCAATTGGCGAAACTAAGTATTGATTATGATAAATTTACGCGGATTACCGAGCGTGAACTGTCAAAGTCGTCTCTACAACTCCGCCAGCACTGTGAGGATACCTTGCTTAGAATATCTAAGAATGCGCGTTCGCTAGAATCCCATGGCTGCTTAATTCCTCCCAATATGCTGAAAATCAATCCCTCTAATGTTTCTCGGAGTATTAGTTCCTCTCCTGTCTTAAGAGCCAGTGTTCAGAGTGCTGCGAATCATTCTACCATCAGTGGAAGTACCAATGCAAATGTGGCGATGGAGGTGAATGCTTTAAAGGAAGAGCGTCAAGAGTTGACAAGAGACTTGTTGGATGCCCAAAATCGCAATAAGGCCATGCAGGAGAAGTTGAGCTCGGCCTTACAATCTGTTTCAGCTCTGGAACAAAAATTAGCGCTTGCTCCTGATACTGAATTATGGCTCAAAGATAAACAAAGTGCTCTTGATCAGCGTTTAGATGTATCAACCCTCAAACAAGAAAAATCTCAATTGGAGAATGAAATGGTAGTTCTCCGGAGCAAACATGCACAAGAACTAGAACACTTATCCGATAAAGTGAATATCAGTCTCTCTGAATATCAGAAAACTCTTGCGAACCGGGAAGAAGATGTTGAACAAATTCAAGAATCTCTCTCCAGAGCGGAAGCGGTGTCCGAGGGACTGCGGGAAGAGTTGCGGTTGTCCAAGGCGCAGCTTGTCGCTGAAACAAGGGCACATGCTGATGTACGTGCCTCATTGCATGAATCGGAGATTCTCCGACAGGATTTGGAAGAGGAATTAGGAACCTTGAGGCCCAAGTTGGATTCTCTGAAGCGGGAGCACCTCGAGCTACAACGAACCCTCCGTCAGGACAGAGACACGATCGGAGACTTGCAGCGCGAGTTAGGAGTGTGCGAGAGTGAAATTGCCATGAGCTCATCTCGCTTCCAGGCGTTTCAATCAGCTACTTCGGAGGAACACGGCCTCCTTCGGCGGGAAATAGGCGATGAGATTGAGAAGCGGCTCAGTAGTTTGAGTCTCAGTTTGCAGCAGGACACGGATTACTTGAAAGAAAAGTCACAAGAGGTACTTAATAGTCATGCCCCTATCAACCAATCAATTGCGGTCCTCTCGACTCGGCTGCAGGAAATTACTGGTAGCGTGGACCAGTTAAATGGGGAAGACCGCGCGATGCTCTCTGTGCTCCAAGACGATTTTCGTGCGGCATTTGATCATATTACTGAAATGCAACAGGAGCTAAGGAGTATGACGGACCTAGCTGATAGCTACAAGTCAAAGTCTCTGATAGCCCTGGAAGAATTGAAACAGACCAAAAGGGAAAGTCGCCGAATTACCGAGCGAGCAGAAGAGTTGGAAGCTGACTGCATTGGCTTGGAGGAGCGTGTTGTATCCTTAAAAGAGGAGTGTCGAGTCATTTCTGCTGAACGTGATGATTGGAAGAAGAAAGTCCACGAAATGGAGCATGCTAGGAAGGATGATCTGGAGCACAGCCGTCAGCAGTTTGACTTGCAGCAGCAACTCGTTGCTACCACTCGCCAGTCTGCTGAAGAATGGGAGGATAAGTACACACAACTGCATGCTGAATTTCGGAATGTATCGGAGCGAATGAATTCTATGTTGCCTCAGATGGCAGCTTTAGAAGAGACAAGAGATGTTTTGAAAAATGAGCTGGAAGTGTCCCAAGGGAAGGTATCCGACCTAAGTGTGTTATTGGAAAAGTATCAGGGTCAATGCGATGATGCGAAAGAGGACTTTCGAGAATGCAGAGAAGCTTTGTTGGAGGCTAAGAAAGAGGCGAGAAAGAATACCGAGATCGAGGCGGAGGGTTTTCAATCTCGCCTGATGGAAGAGAAGAGTCGCCGCCAAGAAATTGTTGCTGAGTACATTGCGGAGACGAAGGAGCTGCGAGCTAGTATCGAGGATTCAAGGAAGGAAAAAAGAGCTTTGCTTTCCCAATTGTCAACTCTTGAGCAGACTTTACGCGCTCTACTCGCGGAGAATGAAGATCTTGCCTCACAAGTTAAAGAATTATCTCAAAATTCTATTTTGGCTGCCGAGCAATTGGATCAATTGGAGGATGCATTAACGAAGCGCTGTGTAGTTTCTAAGAAAATTCAAGAGATTCTTTGCAGCACGGAGGATCCTGCTATAGATCGTGCTGCTTCTATATCAGAGCAGTGGTCAGCCGATGACGAGCGAAGTATAGTTCTTGTCAATTCCCTGAAAGCCGACTTAAATGCGCAGGTGGTCGAAAATGCGAAGCTGAAGGAACAGCTGAGTTCGGTGGAGAATGAACGTCAACAATTGGACTCTTCTATTGTCACTTTGGAGAAGGAGCTTTCATCTTGTAAGCTAGCGCTATGTGACTCTCGGAACTGTTTTTCGCAACTTTGCGATGAGGTAGAGGACTCCAAACAGGAACTTCAACGGATGCATGCTGTGGTTGAAAAGCACCAACAGGATCTTCAGAGGACTGAGCAAGACAGCGAAGTCGTCAAAAATGCAATGGATAGGCGAATTCGAACTATGAAAAGCTTGCACTCGGATATATCAGAGCAAATATCCGCCTTTCCATTCATTTTGGAAGAACGAGCAGCCTTACAGCATGTAATTGCTGTGCAAGAGGAGACGATTGTGGAATCAAGGAAACGGGAAGCAGCTGCTGAGAGCAGAATGCAACATCTAGATGACGAGCGCAGCCAGCTAACGGAGGAGATTTCAGAATTGAAGTCGAAATTGGCGGAGTATGCAGAGGAATCCAGGTTTAGTTCCCGCCATTTGGGCACTGCCATCGATGATCTAAGGGTTTGCAAAGAAAAGCTAGCCGAATCTGAAGCTTTGTGCACGACTCAATCCAAGAGTCTCGATGAAAAGCAAGCCTGCCTAGAGAATGCAGAGCGGGAGTTGCTCAAAGCCCGCGCTAGGCTTGAAGAATTGGAGCCGTTGGTGGAGAGAACCCATGTATTAACGGAAGCGTTACATGAATTGACGCAGCTAATTGAAGAGAGAGCGTTGGAATTCGCTCGTATTCGAACCGAACAAAAGGACGTGACCGCTGTAGCCGAGAAAGCAGCATTGGCCGTGGCCTCAACGGAATCAGACTTGAAGAATTTACAGCTGCTCTTCAGCAGTGAGAAAGCACTTTTTGACAAAGACGCACAGCGCCTTGCTGAGCTGCAACGCTCCTTCGAAGCGCTCATGTCGACTCATCAGCATTTAATGGTTCAATATACGGAAGTGCAGGATAAGAATGTGTCACTAGAGCGACAATGTGAAGAATCCAGGCTTGAAATTATCCGTCTTTCGTCCTTTGAGCACATCGAGAGTCTCTTAGCTGATGAAAAGGCTTTGAATCGTACCTTGTCGGAGACAGTAGATAATCTGAGGATGTATGTGCAAAAGTGCCAGGAACTGGAAGTGGTTGTGAAGAAAGAGAAAACAAGTAACGAAGAATTGCGTCGTCAATCATCCCAACTTTCGGAGGAACTCTCTAGTGTCAAAGAGAGCTTGCTTGGGAAGGAGTCCACCTGTGCACGACTGGAAGCCTCTACGGAATTGTTGGAAGTCAAGTTAGAGCACGCAATGACGTCAAAAGAGGATGCACAGCGGGAATGGCAGGAAGGTAAGGTTGCGCTGAAAGAGCTTCAGGAAAAGTGCGCGCAAATGGAAGTTTTGGGAGCTGACCAGGAACAGCAGCTTGGCAGTCTGTCTGCCGCCTTGGATAGGACGGAGGAGGCTCTCCGTGAGTCGAAAGCCTCCGTCAATGTTCTCTCTACTGAAATCCAAGCTGTTACGAGTAAGAATGACAAGATCAGTGGCGAGCTGTCATCGTTAGGAGGTGAGCACGAGGCATTGTTGACCCTGTTTGAAGAGACGAAAGTCCGGGCCGATGAGCTAGAGAATATTAGCGCGCAACTGAAGCAGCAACTTGGGGCTTCTCAAGAAGCGCAGGCCAGCATGGAGGTGCATATGGATGCTCTCAAGAAGGATGCTCATCGTTTTGCGAAAGAAACAATGCTGCGGGAACTGAAGAAGGTAGAACAGCAGCAACATGAGTATGCGGAAGTTGTATCTCGCTTACAAAAGGATCTTTTACTGGAAAAGAACAACATGCTTGATCTAAAAGCCATGGATGAGATGGAACGAAGTAGCATTTTAGCTGAGATTGACTCTCTCAAAGGAACGGAGTCAAACAAAGACGCAAAACGCCGTAGTGCGGCACTTTCTGCAACCGGGAAGGGTTCTTTTGCTCGTACTCAATCTTCGCTCAACAATTTGTAGTGAGAACACATTGACACTTTCAGTTCCTAGGACTGGAACTGTGAAATTCGCCGTGAATGCTCCCATTGTAGATTATCTCTCTCTTCAGATATCCACCGTGAATTCTTTTTCAAGCTCTTATGAACATAATCAACCATGCTGTGTTTCGAACACATACTCCTAGCATTTATTTGCGTAGAGGTAGTCACGGGTGTCATCAAGAGCGGAGATCGGAAGCTATTACTAGGAAGCGATTTCGTGGTAGAGTAAAAGGGAGTCTTCGTCACAGAGGTATTTGTACTTCTTGAAAAGGAGCCATTCATCTTATATTCCTCAAACATTCGCAAAGAATCCTGCGCAGCGATCAGCAAATGATTGGTATCAAAATCAACTGGAGTATGAGGTGATCTCTCCACTGGTAGCACTTCAAGCGCAAGAGAATCATTCACTTCATCCACCACCTCTTGCACGGTAACAGGAGGTTCTCTCCATCCAGTCGGGGGAGTCGGAGCGGTTCTCCTGGGAAGCATAGGGTTAAAACAGTTTTCTACGTTAACATTATCAAGAGAATGGTTTGAATCCTCTGGGAGAGGAGGTGATGGCGCTCTTCGCGAGGGCACCATCTGGGAGGGGTACGCGGAGATTTATTGCGAGAGTATTCTCCCTTTGGAAAGGGACTTCGACAAAAAGACATGGCGAAACAAAGCGAGCCGGAGTTTCTGACCAATGGAGCCTGTGTGAGCTTTTACAGCGAGCAGTTTCGGGGTTATCTTGAAGGTGAGAATCTGCAGTACGTCAAATATGAAACGAATCGTCTTGCAAGTGCCTTCTTTTACTCACTCCCATACTTGAAGAGTTGAACATCCCCGTATTTACCTGAGGCAGATGGATGAGGATGAGAGCCATCCTCGCTGGTTTTCTGGTATGGTGTTGAACAGTTGCCAATAAAATAGATGCTCACTAACCTCCCTTTGTATAGGATGTCTGTTCTCTCTCACTCTTGCGGAAGCACTAGTTTTGGATGAAGAAGAAAATACGGATCCTGTCACGTATGGCCAAGTAGTACACCTGCAACACCTTACTAGCAACAAATTCTTGTCAGTTCGACCGAATGCTAGTAAGGAAAACCTGGATGGAGTGGCTGTGGCGTCATTGACTGAGAATCCTGAGGCAGAGAGTGTGATTCGTATTCTCCCCTACTATAAGGTGAGAAATATCGGAGACAGAGTTAGGGCTGGAGAAAAAGTTATTCTCAAAATGGAGTCAACTGGCCATTACTTGAATTGTGACTCTTCCCTCGTCTTGGCCTCTCCTGTCATCCGAGATGTCAATATGACTTTAATCGAAGACAACAAATCTCAAACTGGATGGGTCGTAGTGACATTCTACGATTCAGTAGTACAGGAATATACTGCAGATGTTGTGAAAGGTGGTGATAGCTTATCGTTCTACCACGAGGAGACAAATTCATGTTTGTCTACGCACAAGTATGAAGAAGATCTTCGTGGGGGAACGAGCGAGGAAGCGTCACTAAGAGTTATGACGCATGAAAGTATGTCCACCACTTGCTATTGGAAACTTTTGCTCAGTCGATCGGACAAAGGTCAAGTGATAACTGAAGCAACAATGGTCCGATTGCAACACATCCCCAGTGGCAAGTACCTGAAGGTAGTGCCAGAGACAGCCTTGCGCGATGAACTGCAGAAGGAACGAATTTATGATAGTGACAAAAGCTTGAATAGCTTAACTCCTTTCACCTCTCCTGTTCATCAGACTAAAAGGCGCACCTTTAAACAAGTCGTTAAGCGGGTCCAGATGATGCAAAAGTTCGCGAAGGATTTTCACGTGAGTCGCGAAGTTTCTCCAGGGACCGATGCGACGAGGAATTATCAGCCCTTCCTTACTCGAGATGGGAATGCAAACGATACTCTATTTTATTTCAGCCTACTGGATTCCGAGAAGGGCTCTGTTTTAAACTGGAATTCCAAAGTTCGACTTCGACATGCTCGGACTGGCATGTGGATTTGTGCGAGTGATGAATGCTTGAGCGGTGTCGACAACACAGCTTTACCCCAGCAATTTCGCTCGACATATCTCAAGCTCGTGCTGAAGAAAGAGCCCGTCTTCTCAGATGTCTTCACCATCAGCCAATTATTCCGAAATACGTTGGATGACACCATGAAAGCGATTTCCGCCAAAGCAGCCTTATATGAGGTTCTGAATATGTTGAAAGCAATGGTAGAACCTCCTGGAGAGCACGATATTCGGAAGTGCTTGAACATATTTGTGAGTCTAATCAAGTTCTTGAATGACGCGCAGAAGCATTCCAAGGATGAAGAGAAGAGGGAGCTTTCTTACCGCCAAATGATGCTTTTTGATCAAGGCTGCGTTGAAGCGACATTTGATCTAGTAGGAATGATAAATGAACGGGAATTCGCGGCAGCAGATATTAATCGGAGCGAATACCGCTCTCTGAGGCGAACCTACTGCTATGCTTATCGCTTTCTTTACTTTTGTGTGAAAGGGAACACGAAGTTGAAAGAGTATTCCATGCGGCATTTGAGCATGATCATGAGTCACATAACCTTGGATATCGGTGCTGATGATTTGGTGCAAGAGCTGATTACTGCAAACAGCACGTTCAGAGAGCGGGTCAGCGTCTCGCAGCTGAAGCTTTTCGTGAGCTTATTAACCGACTCTTCCAGGAAGGCAACGCATGTTAGTTACTTACAGGTCTTGTGCGGTGGTGAGGAAGAAAGTTGGGATCACCAAAATCTGGGTCTTATCCGTACTCTAATTATGAAAGAAAGTCCATACTTGCTCTTTCGGACTGCGATGAAGGAAGGCAGGTTGTTTATATGGGCCGAAAGTGGCAGGCAGTCATTTGGTGTTAAGAGGACAATTCGAGAGTCATCCCAAAGAGTGCGAAATAATGTGATCTTCTGCATGCTTCCAACTGAGTGTCGTACTGGGGAAACCCTGGATTCCTTGTACGAGTATCATGTTGAAATGTTGCACCTTGTCTCAGTCTTGAGCATTAATGCACCAGCGGAAGAGTTGGCCACATTGAAAGAAATATTTCCAGTTGATTTTGCTCTGCAGATCTTGATGGATTCTAATGTACCGGACATGCTGAGAAGTGGGTATGCTATGATTTTGCTAAGAATGTACGTTCAATCCCCTGGGAGTTACCGCAGTGCGATCGACCGCGAGTATCCATTTTGTCGGTGGGGGAAGATATCAGAAGAATTTCTGTCTTCCACAGCACTTGCTCAACCTTTTGAGACGGAAGACCTGTTCTCTTTCTTTAAGTCGTTCTTGCAGAGCAATTACGTCCAGTTTCAAAGCAACTACGACCAGAATTGTTTGATATTATCTGTCGTTCGCCTGATGAAGGTGTTATATGAGCAACACTCGTTCGCGGCCTCTATAAGCGAAGCAGAGAAGGTATTCAAGTTACTTGTGAATCTTCTAGATGGAAGAACTGATATATCTGAGGCTTCAGAACTCAACCCTGCATTGCGGTATGTAGAAAATCACTCGAACAGGCCCATCTTTGAAACCAAGATACAAGTTTGCGAAATGATCAAGCTGATCTACTCAGAGATTGCTGGTGCACGTTTCAGTAATTTTTTGCTTTTGTTCAAAGAATTCACACAGGGAGAAAAGTCAGAAACAGAAACATTCCTGGAATTCGATGCTTTAAATAGCGAAATCAAACTGCATCAGAAAGAGGCATCATTTGCTCTTATCCCTGCATTGACTGACCTTGTAGGCTACGAGAATCAGCAGTTATCCAAGCTTGCTCAAGAGCTAGTCTTTATGACTTATTCACAGGTTGTGGATTTGATGGAAAAGCTTTCTGGAATAAGCATCATCATTTCTGAGTCTAGAACGAACATATTCCTTGGACTGAGTAATTGTGAATCCAAAATAAACGCCAAAATGCAAGTGCTACGATCGGAAGGGTTCACTGGCGACTCAATAGGAAGCAATTTGGAGTGTTTAAGAGGTATGGTTGCTCTTGCCGTAACATCTACGGAGAGCGAACACAGTCACGAGTTTCAAGATCTACTAGGACGCATGACTATCGCCCCATCCATGATAAGGCTCTTATCGATGATTGCAGCGTACATCCAGACAGGAGTACCGCTCAACGACCATTCGAATGATGATGGAGAGCAGCATGATTCTCCAATGGCAGCCGCCGTGAAGTTAATTTTGCAGCTCTTGCAAATCTACTGCAAACGGAATGAAAAACATCAAATTTTCCTCTTTCGCCATTTTGAAGTCTTCGTGGATTTACTTCCGACATTTCCGAGTGTGATTGATTTAATGGCGGCCATATTTGATGGAAATGCTCAACTAAATTCGGAGCTTAAGGAAAGTCAGCTCGTAAGAATTGCGAACGTTCTGACTCAAGAAAATCGAGAACCTCGAATAATTGCTTTCTATATCTCTCTGTGCACAGTGAATAATCGTTCCATTCCATACATGAAAGAGCAGATAGCGCGATTGATAGCAGATCGTCCCGACATGCTTCTGCTGTTCGAGTCATTGGAAGGTGCGAAACTGCGTGATACACTGCTCGCGCATGTTGAGCTCTCAGATGAGCTCAGTGGCATGTTAGAGTACCATGTACAGTGTGTTGATCTCTTAGCATCTCTGTGCAAAGATATGCCGGCCCCTGCTGGAGCAAAGGAACTTCCCATTGTTTTCAAACTATGTACCAGGCTATTCTCGGACGAGTTTGCTGTAACAAGTATATTGAATCAAGCTGTCCCCCTTCGGATCCGATCCGTCTATTGCCGTGCCTTGCTTCACATGTATTTGCTCCGTAAGGATTATCTTTGGTCCGACATTTCCTTCTTCGTGTGGGATCTGATGTCAATGATTGGGAGCCGATTGAGCGCGTTAACAAATGCGATGATATCAAGGGAGTTCAACTCAACAGACATGTCCTTCATTATTTTGGAATGTATTCCTTTGTTCCAAGGATATGCCACGCATCAGATGAACATGAAGGGCCCCTCTTGTTCCAAACTCTGCAGGGCAGCTGTCGATGATTTATGTCGAATCATTCAAATTCGCCAGTTGGGTCGAGAATATCGTTGTGTCGCATACAAGTGTTTGCAGCACCTCTTTGATGAAGGGCTCACAGAGGAGCAGAGTGAACGTGTGAAGAATTTACTCAAACGGAAAAGAGGACTTGGTGATAGCACTGTCAAAGAGACTGTGGCGATTGAATTTGTTTCT
>Ga0209665_1001534_pt1 | contig 12991 bp, 15 predicted proteins | sample SaaInlV_200m_DNA_2_FD_184675 | JGI IMG/M metagenome (GOLD analysis project Ga0209665, IMG submission 184675) | Marine microbial communities from expanding oxygen minimum zones in the Saanich Inlet - Saanich Inlet SI074_LV_135m_DNA (SPAdes) (version 2) | ecosystem: Environmental > Aquatic >... | reverse complement strand
GAGATTGGTAATTTCTACAGTAATATTGATTGTGCATTAAGCACTGGATGGAGTCCTAAAATTACCTTAAAGGCTGGTATTAAAAGCACTATAGACTCTTTTTAAGAGTCATTATTATGAATGATATCCATTTAAGAGATGCAACAACCAATGACAAACTATTGATTTTTAAATGGAGAAATATTGATACTTTAGTTGCATTATCATATCAACAAAAAAAAGTCACTTTACAAGAACATCAACAATGGTTTAAAAGAAAGATAATAAACTTAAATTGCAAGCTTTTAATAATTCAGTTAAAAAATGAAAGTATAGGGTTAATTAGAATAGAATTAGAGAGAGGAGAATGTGAGATTACAATTTATCTTATTCCTGGGTATGAAGGGCAAGGCTTTGGGCATACAGCATTGTCTCAGGCGATTGATAATTGCACGCTTAACTGTAAATCTTATTTGGCAAAGGTTCAAAGTAAGAACATCCCTAGCCAAAAATTATTTCAAAAGTTAGGGTTTTCAGAAGTATCTGAAAATGATGCTTTTATTTTGTATAACAAGATCCATATATAAATATGACAACAATTTCAGAAACCTACAATAAAATGCTTACTAATGGCACCAATGATTTTGAGCGCGTGGGGTGGGGTAGTGTAGATAGTCAAGAGGAGCGCTTTCGCGTGTTAACGGAAATTGGCGATTTAAACAATAACTCTATTTTAGATGTAGGCTGCGGCTTGGGTGCGTATTTTAATTATGTTAATAAAATACATTTAGACTTGTTATATACAGGCGTAGATATTAATCCTAATATGATACAAAAGGCTCAACAAAGGCATCCTGATATAGAATTTATACATACAGATATTATCGCTGATACGCATGAGCTCAATGATAGAAAATTTGACTATGTTTTTTTGTCAGGAGCACTTAATTTGAGCGCTGACAACCATCAAGATACGATTAAAAGCATCATGAAAAAAATGTTTTCTTTAGCAAACAAAGGGGTGGCTATTAACTTTCTCAGTATATTTTCAGATTATTTAACACCAGGTGAGTACTATTGTAATCCTGAATATATATTGCAATTAGCATTTTCTTTTACGAAAAAAGTAACACTGCGACATGACTATATGCCGCATGACTTTACTGTCTATTTATACAAGTAAATTATGAAAATATTGATGCGCGTTGATGCTTATCCCGATATTGCTTTGGGGCATTTAAACAGATGTGTTAATCTAGGTATTAGCTTGATAGAGTATGGGCATAGTGTAACTTTCCTTAGTTATAATGATTCTGCCACTCAAGAGATTTTAAGTAAAACAGGTTTTGAATACAAACTTACACCTTTCAAGATAAATAATAAACAAAGTAAGCATGAAGAATTATCTCAGCTAGAGGAGTTATCGAATTCAATAGATTTACTCTTGGTAGATTCATATAATGTCGATAATGATTACTTTAATTTATTAAATAAATACTTTCCTGCGATAGCTTATTTGGATGATTTGGGTTTGGACTTTAATGTGGATTTAGTAATAAACCCATCTTGTAAAGTAACAAGAAGCAACTATAAGGCAAAAAAGGCATTGTGCGGAATGCAATATGTGATTTTGGGCAGTGAATATAAAGTTGGTCGTGTAATGGTACTTAACACAAAGAGGCATTCAATCTTGGTTACAATGGGCGGGATTGATCATTATGATTTATCTTCTCGAGTTATTCCTATATTGGAGAAAATATCTCTAGAAATTGAAGTAAATATTGTTATTGGCCCATATTATGGGAATGCGAGGTCAATCAAAGTTGCGGCTAAAAAAAGCCGTTTAACAATCAATATGTTTGAGAATGTTTCTAATATTATTCCTATTATTCTAGAAAGTGACATTGCGTTGACTGCTGGTGGGTTTACTACATATGAATTGGCGGCAATGTCAACTCCATCTGTTGGAGTGGCATTATGGAAAAATCAGTACAGTAATATAGAGTGCTTGTCTAATAAAGGTGTATTAATACCTCTTTATTATTCTCAAGGTCAAGGGTTTGATCAAGAACTAACCAAGGCACTTTCTATGTTAATAAATGATAATAATTTACTAACGGATATATCGGAAAAGGCAAGAAATGCTGTTGATGGAAATGGCGCAAATAGAATAAGCCAAGAGATTACAAAATGTTATGAGTAAAGAAAATCCTATTATTTTAAGTGCACATCAGCCTGTATATATGCCATGGTTGGGGTTGTTTCATAAAATAGCTTTGGCTGATATTTTCTGTGTATTTGACATTGTTCAATATCAGCGTAAAGATTTTAATAACAGAAATAAAATAAAAACTTCAGCAGGGTCAATATGGTTGACAGTGCCTGTTAAATCAAGTGGAAGGTTGGATTCTATTATTACTGATATTGAAATAATCAATGATGGGTGGCCTAAAAAACACCTAAAATCTATAGAACTTAATTATAAAAAAACACCTTACTTCGAACAATATTTTCACGGCCTAAAAAAAATATTAGATACCCCATATCAATACTTGGTAGATTTAAACTTTGATATATTAGTTTATGTGTTGAAGGTGTTGGATGTTAATACAAAAATTGTTAAAGCAAGTGATTTTTCTTTTGTAGGAACCAAGTCAGAGTTGGTTTTAGATATGTGTATTCAACTTAATGCAGATATTTATATATTTGGAGAGAATGGTAAAGACTATGCAGATATTGACGCTTTTACAAGTGCAGGAATGAGTCCATATTTTCAATCGTACAATCATCCCGTGTATAATCAAATAAAAGGTAAGTTTATGCCTTATATGAATATCTTCGACTTACTATTTAACGAAGGCCAAAACAGTAAAAATATTTTTATGCTAGATAATGTAACCAAAAAAAACATCCTTACGCTAAGAAAGGATATATAGGATGTCTCTAATTAGTTGCAATACAAATAAAAAGATATTGGTTGTTGCTGCACATCCAGATGATGAAGTGCTTGGGTGTGGTGGCACCATCGCTCGTTATGTACGCGAAGGGCACGATGTGTATGTGGTATTTATGACAGATGGTGTAAGCTCTAGAAAACAAACAAATATTCAGAATAAAATTAAAAATAGAAAAAAATCCGCTATTCTCGCTAGTCAAATACTAGGTATAAAGTTAGTAGAAATTTTAGACTTTCCAGATAATGGCATGGATACTGTGCCAATATTGGACATTGTTCAGAATCTGGAAGCTGTTATAGATAAGGTAAAGCCATCGATAGTGTTTACTCACTATTGGGGAGACCTCAATATTGATCATAGGGTCACATGTCAATCAGTGCTTACTGCATGTAGACCTTATCCAGCTCAAGTTGTAAAAGAAATATATAGTTTTGAGATTCCATCTAGCACCGAATGGTCATCTCCATCAGTTGAAAATAATTTTAATCCTAATAATTTTGTTGATATTAGTAAAACTATTGAACTTAAAATGAGTGCATTGCAAGCATACGATCAAGAAATGCGTAATTTTCCTCATAGTAGGTCGTTAAAAGCTATTAATTCTCTGGCTAAAGTGAGAGGTGCCGCTGTAGGTATTGTTGCAGCAGAGTGTTTTGTAGTAATAAGGCAAACTATATAATTATTTAGAATTATTTTTTTTAATAAAAAACCATATATATAAACAATATTATTATAATTTCGTTCGTATAAGAGGTGGAAATAAGGGTTTCATGTGAAATTATCTGACTTAACAATAATTATTCCAACTATTAACAGAACTTCAATGTTAGAGCGTACTTTTGGTTATTATGCAAATTCTGGAATAACATCAAAAATTATTTTGGCTGATTCAAGCAATGAAGAATTAAAGTCTAAAAATAAAGAGTTAGTTTTTAATTATTCTGGGAAGTTAGAGATTGAATACTTCCATATTTCTGAGCAATCATCATTAATGACAAAAATGTCAATAGCTGCCAATAAGGTTTTGACTCCATATGTAATTGAGGTTGGGGATGATGATTTTCTATTAAAGTCATCTTTGTTAAAAGTGATGAATGAATTAGAAAAAGATCAAACATTAGCTGCTGGTTATGGTCATAGGCTGGGGATAAGGGCCATGTCCGAGCCAACAGAGGGGATAAAATGGATCGATGTCCTTCCGTTTTACGATATGTCAATTGAAGATGAAAAGCCTTGGGACCGGATTCGAAAATTACCTGTACCCAGTTGGCAACAATATCCTTATGCTATTTATAGAAGAGAAGTCTTAAAGGTATCATATCGGACAGTTAAATCTTGCCAGGTAACTCAATATGTAGAGTTTTTTCGGTTTTCTGCTGTTCTAGCTCAAGGTAAGTGGAAGAAATTTGATTGTCTATTGGCCGTTTGCAATACAGATAGTGATTATTATAGGCTCAGGGATAAGGCATCTTTCCCTATTTACTGGGGGTATAAAAGTAAAGGAAATATAATAACACAAATGTCTAACCCTGTCTGGTCTGAATACGTGTCAATACTGTCACATAATGTAGCTGAAATTCTATCTAACAGTGAGTCTGAACAAGGCGATATTGCGGCAAAATTAACCCGAACATATTGGGCTATAAATAACAAATACCTTGAGCAAAATGGCCTTATTAGTGATTTTCTTTTTCACGATGAGCAGTTGATTGCAAGAAGGATTAACAAGGCGTTGTCGAAATTTAATAAATTTACTTTTATATTCTTACTTCCAGATAGAAATGGTGGAGTCAATGCATGGTATAGAATGGCTTTTGCACTACTAAAAGAAAGTCTAAATGGAAGAATTGTGACAAATTATATGAACAATTCTGTTAATAATAGTTTTAGAAGTTTATTTGCGCATTTAAAAAGAACTGAGTCTCTTGATTATGAATTGACTAATTTGCTTGATACATCATCAGAATACTATCATGAATTTTCTAATATATTTGAAATTTGGGTTGATAATCCGTGTCCAAAAATCCATACTGATGAAAATTTATAATGGCCTTGAGAAGTCTTGACATGTTTAAAAATCTGTTAAAGTGCTGTCATGAAGGCAAAAAAAACAAGAATGAATTTGCCAGAGTAAATTCACATATTAATGGTATTGAGTCATTTCTGGGTTATGCTAAAAATAGATTGGTGAAGTTTGAAGGAATGGATAAAAAGTCCTCATTTTTATAAGATAATTTTAATATAATCGATATTATTATCTATAAATAGAAACAAAATATATTTCAATATTAAGAAGAGATTGCAATAATGAAAGCAGTAATATTAGCCGGTGGTTTAGGCACACGCCTTAGTGAAGAAACTAATGTTAAACCAAAGCCTATGGTGGAAATTGGCGGAAAGCCAATATTGTGGCATATTATGAAAATTTATTCCAAACATGGTGTTAATGATTTCATAATATGCTGTGGGTATAAGGGCTACATCATTAAAGAATATTTTGCTAATTACTTTCTTCATCAGTCAGATATAACTTTTTGTATGAAAGATAATACTATGAAGGTACATAAAAAAAGAGCGGAGCCATGGACTATTACTTTGGTTGATACAGGTGATGACTCCATGACTGGCGGTAGATTAGGTAGAGTGGCAGAATATATAAAGCATGAGAAGGCTTTTTGTTTTACTTATGGCGACGGCGTATCAGATGTTAATATTAAAGAACTAATAGCATTTCATCAAGAACATGGTAAAGATGCAACATTAACCGCCGCTTACCCTGTAGGAAGATTTGGTGCGTTAAATATTCAAGATAATCAAATAATGCAATTCACAGAAAAGCCTAAAGGCGATGGCGCTTTAATTAATGGTGGTTTTTTTGTTCTTTCCCCAAAAGTCTTAGAAAGAATTTATGGTGATGATTGTGTTTGGGAGCAAGAGCCATTAAAAGGCCTGGCTAAAGACGATAATCTGATGGCTTTTACACATGAAGGATTTTGGCAGCCTATGGACACATTAAGAGATAAGGTGTATCTACAAGAGCTGTGGGATGGTGGCAATGCCCCATGGAAATCTTGGTAATTAAGAGTGATTGATCAGGCATTTTGGCAAGGAAAGCGCGTTTTCTTGACAGGCCATACTGGCTTTAAAGGGAGTTGGCTTTCTTTGTGGTTGGTTTCACTTGGTGCAGAAGTTAAAGGTTATGCACTCAACCCGCCTACCTTGCCATCCTTATTTAATGAGGCAGAGGTTGGTAAGGTTATTGACTCAAAAATTGGCGATATTAGAGATCAAGATGCACTTCACGAGAGTATGTTTGAGTTTAATCCTGACATCTTAATACATATAGCGGCACAACCATTGGTGAGATATTCTTATGACGCACCAATTGAAACTTATGAAGTGAATGTGATTGGTACTGCTAAAGTATTAGAAGTGGCACGAAGCTGCCCCAATTTAAAAGCTATTGTCAACATTACAACAGACAAATGTTATGAGAATGATGGGCGCCAGCATGGCTATAAAGAAAGTGACCCTATGGGCGGGTATGACCCTTATAGTAGTAGTAAAGGCTGTGCTGAACTGGTTACTTCATCCTATAGGAGTTCTTTTTTACAGGATCAAGGAGTGGGGCTTGCTTCAGTAAGGGCAGGGAATGTGATAGGCGGTGGTGATTGGGCGGATGACAGGTTGATTCCAGATATACTAAGGTCTTTTGAAAAAAGTGAGCCTGTAGTTATTCGAAACCCTAAGGCTACACGACCGTGGCAGCATGTTTTAGAGCCATTATCAGGATATTTGATTTTAGCTGAAAAACTTTATAAAAATCAAAAAGAATATGCTGAAGGTTGGAATTTTGGACCTAACGAACAAGATGTTAAGTCAGTCGATTGGATCGTGAATGAAATGACACTCAAGTGGCCCAATTCCAGCTGTAGGCTTGATAGTAATTACAACCCTTATGAGGCAGTTTTTTTAAAGTTAGATATTCTAAAGTCTAAATCTAGACTTGGATGGCAGCCAGTATGGGAGTTAAACTATACATTGGAAAAGATTGTTAATTGGCACAGGGCTTGGATTGGTAAAGAAAATATTCAAGCTGTATGTCTAGCAGAAATCAAAGAATACACTAGGAGTATGAAATGAACAATAAATATGTAGAAACAAAGTGTTGTGAAATATGTGGAGACACCAATTTAGAATTAGTATTAAATCTAGGGAATCACCCTTTATGCGATGATTTGACAGAAGTTAGGGAGAAAAGGATATGTGAAGAATATCCAATTGAAATCATATTTTGTTCAAAATGTTATACAGCATATCAGAAATACCAAGTTCCAAAGAAAGACCTATTCCCAAAAACATACCATTACCGATCTAGATTTACTGCCGATGTTCTATCTGGAATGTCGAAATTAGTCAATGATTGCGAACAGGTAATTGGTGAAAATTTAGAAGGAAAGAAAGTATTAGATGTTGGTTGTAACGATGGTAGTTTACTTGACTTTTTTAAAAGAAAAGGCGCTATTACTATTGGAATTGAACCGACAGGCGCATATAGCGATGCCATAGATAAAGGGCATGCTCTATATAATAATTTCTTTGATGAAGATATGGCAGTTCAAATAAAGAAAGAAAACGGGTCTCCAGATATTATAACATTTACTAATGTTTTTGCTCATATTGAAGATTTAAACAAGCTATTGAATGCTCTCAAGATGGTTATGCATTCAGGGACGGTTTTAGTTATTGAGAATCATTATTTAGGTGCAGTTATTGACAGTTTCCAGTTCGATACCTTTTATCATGAGCATCCTAGGACATATAGTTTAAAGTCATTTGTTGGTATTGCTAAAAAATTACAAATGAATCTTTTTAAGGCTGAATTTCCTTCGAGATATGGAGGTAACATTAGAGTTTACATGGGCGGTAATAAGACAATGTCAAGTAAAGAAATGCAGGATATTGCGAGTGTTATTTCTGGTGAAAAACATTTTGGTAGATTGATGCTAGATATGCATAAATATATCGAAGTATGGCAAGCTCACATGAAGGATAAAATTCAACAGCTTGTTGGTAAGTACGGACCATTACCTGCAAAAGCCTTTCCGGGGAGGGCTGCAATTTTAATAAAACTTTTAAATCTTGATAAAAATTCAATTTCAGTTGTATATGAAAAACCTGGTTCAATGAAAATTGGAAATTTTTTACCAGGCACAAACATACCAATTAGGTCTGATGATGAGTTGCTGAGAAAGCCTTTTCCGCCGGTTATTATAAATTTGGCTTGGCATATATCAGAAGAAATTCGAAACTATCTGATTGCCGAAGGTTTTGATGGGGAAGTTATTGATATTTATAATCCAAAACTTGATACGTAAGAAGTGTTTACTATTGTTGGGTCAGGGTTTGGCCTGTATGGCTATTTACCTGCAATTTTAAAAGAGTTGGGTGGCAAAGTAATATTGCCAGAAGAATATTTGCCTAAAGTTAGAAATAGGCAAGAATTAAAAGAGCTAGAAAAAGATATTTTTTGGGTTAAAAATAAAGAATTGGCTATAGAAAAAGCCACTAAAGTGATTTTTACAGTTCCTCCAAATTACCAATATAAGACTGTGAAAAGTCTATTTGATGATGGCTGTAATAGTATACAAACTATCTTTTTAGAAAAGCCAGTAGCAACATCTCCTGTAAAATCAATTGAACTTCTAGAGTTTTTAGAGTCTAAAGAAGTAGATTATGTAATTGGGTATAGTTTTTTATATTTAGACCTTAACTCTAATTTTAATACTCTAGTTAACTCATCTGCACAGATCTTCTGGCAATGGAGTTTTATGGCGCATCATTTTTCAATGGATTTAAAAAATTGGAAAAGATACCATTCTTCGGGTGGAGGGGTTTTGAGATTTTACGGTATCCATATAATAGCATTTCTTTCTAAATTTGGGTATGATAATATTGAAGAATCAACCTTGATTTACCAGAATTTTGATGAGCCGTTTATATGGAATGCTAAGTTTATTGGTGAAAATTTACCACCCTGTAATGTGACTGTAAATTGTAAATTTAAGAAGAATGTATTTAATATACGTAGTGAAAATATTGATAATTCAATTCTATTGAATGATCCTTTTAGTCTCTTGGTTGATAGGTTCGATGGATTAGATAAAAGGGTTCCGATGCTCGCCTCTCTTCTAAAAAATGAGATGCTTGATAAAATAAATCGTAATAAAATTTATAAAAACATTAATTCATTGTGGAAAATCGTTGAAAATGTAAGTATATGGAGACTTAAAAAATAAATGCTTAATATGAAAAAAATAAGTAAGGGATATTTTAGAAAAGGAAAGTATTCTATCTCTCTAATTTCGATGCATAAAGAAGATTCTCATCCTGTTTATCATTCCCGTTACAATATTCTTCCTTGGAAGGCTTTGCGTGTAGTCAATGGAATGCCCGAACAATTGCTATTTTTTAATAAGTCGTATATAGTAGAAGTGGAGGGTATGACTAGAGTCGCCCCAACCTCAATTACTAAATATGATTTTGATTTGAAAAAGTGCCATAACTTTATAGACAATGAAATAATGAATATTAGGGCAGATATTGGGCTTTTAAAATCTTTAGGGTGGGAGCCGAAAATTAGTCTAGATATAGGTCTTAAGCTTACAATAGATGGCCTGTCTTAAGAGGCCATCTATTGTTTTATTTTTAGATGGATAATATAGATGGATAAAAGAGTTTTAGTTACTGGCGCAGATGGTTTTATTGGGTCACGTCTCACGGAAATCCTTGTAAAAAAAGGCTACCAAGTAAAGGCTTTATCGCAATATAATTCCTTTAATGACTGGGGCTGGCTTGAGGACGTGGACTGTAAAGATAAAATTGAAATATTAACGGGTGATATTAGAGACCCACATTACTGTAAGCATATAATGAGAGGTACAGACATTGTCTTTCATCTTGCAGCATTGATAGCTATCCCCTATTCTTATGTAGCACCTGATAGTTATGTGGATACCAATATAAAAGGTACGCTCAATATTTGTCAAGCAGCAAAGGAAAATGGCAATATACGTGTAATTCATACCTCAACAAGCGAAGTGTATGGCACAGCGCAATATGTTCCAATTGATGAAAATCATCCTATGCAGGCTCAATCCCCATATAGTGCTACTAAAATTGCTGCTGATGCAATGGCAATGAGTTTTTATAATGCATTTGAACTACCAGTAACAATTGCAAGGCCATTTAATACTTATGGCCCTAGACAGTCTGCTAGGGCAGTTATCCCTACCATAATTACACAGATTGCAAATGGATCAGCAGAGATTAAATTGGGAGATGTGACACCAACTAGAGATTTTAATTATGTAGACGATACTTGTCGTGGTTTTATAGCTCTTGCGAAATGTAATAAGTCTATTGGACAAACAGTTAATATAGGGTCTAATTTTGAAATTAGTATTGGCGATACACTGAATATCATTAAGGAGCTAATGGATAGCGATGTTAAATTTATTGTAGATAATCAGCGCATTAGGCCAGAAAAATCAGAGGTTTTTAGACTTTGGTGTGATAATTCAAAAATAGAAAAATTAACAGGTTTTAAGCCTGAAGTAGACATTAGGCAAGGATTACAAAGAACTATAGATTGGATCATTCAACCACACAATCTTAGTAATTACAAGTCAGAAATATATAATGTTTAATGATGTAATACATTTTATTAAAAATCTATATTCAGGAAATAAATCTATACCTTTGCATGAGCCAAGGTTTGTTGGCAATGAAAAGAGGTATTTAAATGAGTGCATTGACTCAACTTTTGTTTCATCAGTTGGTAAGTTTGTAGATGAATTTGAAGAAAAAATTGCAAACTATACTGGTGCAAAATATGCCATTGCAACTAGCAATGGAACTTCAGCATTGCATATATCGTTAATACTTGCTAATGTTGAAGAAAATGATGAGGTTATTACTCAGCCACTTACTTTTGTGGCTACTTGCAATGCGATTAATTATTGTGGTGCACACCCTATATTTATTGATGTTGATAAAGAAACTATGGGTTTATCCCCATCTGCGTTGCAAGATTTTCTTGAAAATAATACAATGGTCAAAAATCAACAGTGTATAAATAATAGCACGGGAGAAGTAATTAAAGCTTGTGTACCCATGCACACCTTCGGACATCCTTGCATGATAGATGAGATTAAGGATATTTGTGATAAATACCACATATTCTTAATTGAGGATGCAGCCGAGAGTTTAGGTAGTATGTATAAAAACAAACACACTGGGACATTTGGACAAATGGGAGTACTAAGCTTTAATGGCAATAAAATTATTACATCTGGTGGCGGTGGATGCCTTGTTACCAACGACAAGAGGCTTGCAAAAAAAGCTAAGCATTTAACTACAACAGCTAAAGTGCCACATAAGTGGGATTTTTATCATGACATGGTTGGCTATAATTATCGTATGCCAAATTTGAACGCTGCCTTATTGGTTGCACAACTAGAAAATCTAGATAGTTTTATAAATAGCAAGCGTAAACTAGCGGGAATATATGAGGATTTCTTTAATGGGACTGATTATGTTTTTGTTAAAGAGTCAATAGAAAGCAAGTCGAACTATTGGTTAAATTCTATTATTCTTCAAGATAAAAACCAGAGGGATTTGTTTCTAGAAGATACAAATTCACAAGGTATTATGACCCGTCCAATTTGGACATTGATGAATAAGTTGTCAATGTTTGAGTATGCACAGTGCGGTGATTTAAAAAATTCAGAGTGGCTCGAAGATCGAGTTGTTAATATACCTAGTAGCGCAATATTATGAAGAATATTATTCTAATTGGCGGCGGGGGGCATTGTAAATCAGTGATTGATGTTATTGAACAAGAAGGCCGATTTGAAATTGCAGGGGTAGTTGATAAGCCAGAGCTATTAGGATCTAATGTCCTAGGATATTCGGTTATTGGTAGTGATTTTGATTTAGATAGCTTAGCAAAGAAATATCAATATGCTTTAATAACGGTTGGTCAAATTAAATCCTCATCACTTAGAATAAAACTATTTGATTTAGCTACCAAGGCCGGGTTTACACTGCCCAATATTACATCCCCAAATGCCTATGTATCTAAGCATTCATTTATTGGCAATGGCGTTGTTGTTATGCACAATGCAATAGTTAATGCAAGTGCATCGATAGGAGATAATTGCATTATAAATTCGAAAGCATTAATTGAACATGATTGCACAATATCCAAACACTGTCATATTTCTACAAATGCAACTATTAATGGCGGAGTTACGGTGGAATCTGGATGCTTTGTTGGTAGTGGCGCGATAACCAAAGAGTCAATCACAATAAGTGAAAATAGCTTCATTAAAGCTGGTAGTTTGGTGGTATGAGTGTGTTTGTTATTGCAGAAGCTGGAGTTAATCATAATGGGTCAGTTGAACTAGCAAAGAAATTAATTGACGTAGCTTTAAATTCTGGCGCTGATGCGGTAAAGTTTCAAACTTTCAAAGCTGAAAATTTAGTAGTTAAGAATACTCAGAAGGCTGACTATCAAAAGCAGACTACAGATGCATCAGAATCTCAGTTTGATATGATAAAAAAGCTTGAGCTTGATGTGGAGGCTCATAAAGAGCTGATTGCCTATTGTCAGAAAAAAGACATAATATTTTTATCTACACCTTTTGATCATGAAAGTATTGATATGTTAAGTGACTTAGGGTTGCAAATTTTTAAAATACCTAGTGGTGAGATTACCAACTTACCATATCTAAGGCATATTGGCTCATTAGGTAAGCAAATTATATTATCTACAGGCATGTCAAATATTAAGGAAGTTGGGGATGCGCTAGATATACTGGTTAATGCAGGCACATCTAAAGATAATATTATAGTGCTGCATGCAAATACAATGTACCCAACGCCAATGGAAGATGTAAATCTGAATGCAATGCTTACAATACAAAAAGAATTTGGTGTTGATATTGGATATAGCGATCACACATTAGGCATAGAAGTAGATATTGCTGCCG
>Ga0209665_1001525_pt1 | contig 13039 bp, 11 predicted proteins | sample SaaInlV_200m_DNA_2_FD_184675 | JGI IMG/M metagenome (GOLD analysis project Ga0209665, IMG submission 184675) | Marine microbial communities from expanding oxygen minimum zones in the Saanich Inlet - Saanich Inlet SI074_LV_135m_DNA (SPAdes) (version 2) | ecosystem: Environmental > Aquatic >... | reverse complement strand
TTAGACACGCAATGGATCCAGAAGCAGCAAGAGAAGTAAGACTTGCTGGATGTAACAACTTGTATCTTTCATTTGATGGTGTAACTGCAAGAACAAATCCAAAGAATCACTGGGAAATTCCATATGCTCTTGACAGTTGCAGAAAAACAGGTACCACTGTAGTATTTGTTCCAACAGTAATCAAATCAATTAACGATCATGAATTAGGTGGAATTATTAGATATGCACAAAAGAACATGGATGTAGTTCACGCTGTTAACTTCCAACCCGTATCATTAACTGGAAGAATGGGTAAATCTGAACGTGAAAAATATCGAATCACCGTTCCTGATTGTGTTCAAAGAATTGAAGAACAAACAGATGGTCAAGTAACTGTTGATGATTGGTTCCCAGTTCCAAGTTGTATGCCACTAACTAATGTAATTGAAGCATTCTCAAGTAAACCAAAATATGAATTATCTATTCACTTTGCTTGTGGTGCAGGAACATACATCTTTGAAGATGCAGATACAAAGAAATTTGTTCCATTAACTAAATTCTGTGATATTCAAGGAATGTTGGAACTCTTTGAAGATAAAGCAGAAGAAATTCGTTCTGGTAAAAACAAATACTTTACGATGCTTGAAGTTGTAAGAAAACTAAAAGGCTTTGTTGATTCTAAAAAACAACCTGCAGGATTAGATTTAGCTAAAATGTTTGGTAATATCCTCATGAAGAGATCATTTGATTCAGTTGGTTCATGGCACGTCAAGGGATTATTCCTTGGTATGATGCACTTTCAAGACAAATACAATGAAGATTTAGAAAGATTACAAAGATGTGATATTCACTATGTTACTCCAGACCTTAGAATAGTTCCATTTTGTGCATTTAATGTAATTCCAGAATGGTACCGAGATAGAATTCAAAAGAAATATTCTATCACTGTGGAGGAATGGGAAGAACGTGAAGGTGTAAAACTTGAGGATGGTCTATACAGAGGCCTTATGAGACGTGGAGCAGGTGATGAACTTGCTGCTGGATGTGCAAAGAGTCAGATGTTTCATGATGCATCTCAAGCAACAATGTAAAAGAATTGATTTCAAAAGAGTAATAACCGTTTTAATTAATTATTGAAATAATGATCTCTAATACTACCTTATTTCAAATCAAATCATTTGATTTCAAATTACATCATCTTACTGTAATTGGAATTTTGCTTTTATCATTTTCAATGTCATATGTTATACGATCTCAACCTCTTGATTATGGATTTGAATTAAATGAATTTGATCCATTTTTTAATTTTCGTGCTACTGAATATTTACTAGAAAATGGTTTTTCTAAATATTTTGAATGGCATGATGATAAAAGTTGGTATCCAACGGGACGAGATGTTTCTGCAACTTCTCAAACTATGCTTCATATCACTGCAGCAACAAGTTATCAAATATTTGGTGGTAATTCAAATCTATATGATTTTACTATATTATTTCCATTAATTATTGGTTCATTAACTGTAATTGTTATTTTTGCACTAGTACGATTATTTGCAGGAACTACTGCTGGTTTAATTTCATCTTTACTTTTTGCAGTATCTCTTCCAATTACTATAAGAGGAATGGTTGGCTGGTTCAAATCTGAACCTTTGGGAATTTTTTACGGTTTACTGGGAATGTATTTCTTTTTAAGTGGAATTAAGTCTGAAAATAAAAAAATTGCAATTTTAAAAATAATTTTTGGAGGTGTAATTATGACTTTTGGAATGGCTTCATGGGGAGGAAATCAATTTTTTATAATTCCAATTGGAATGTTTATTCTAGTATTACCATTTATTCGAAAAGATCATAAATTTTTAGTTTGGAGTATTCCATTATTTGTTATAACTTTTCTTTTAACTGCAAGTATTTTTGAAAGACCTGGGTTACATTTTGTATTTGGCTTGGGAGGATTTTCTTTAATTGTTCCTACTATTTTTCTAATAGTTTGTATATTTGTTCAAAAATTAAGTAAAGATGAAAATAAAACACGAAATGGATTAATTTTATTATTAACTATACTTATTCTTGGATCATTTTTACTAATAGTAAATGAAAATTCTAATTTTCTCCCATTACCAAGTTATCGTTATCTAAATGCACTAAATCCATTTATGATTACAATGGATCCATTAACTGATTCAGTTTCAGAACATCAAACAACCGATCTCTCATCATCTTTTATTTTCAATTCAGTTTATATGATTTTTGCAGGAATTGGAGTTTGGATTATTTTAAGTAAAAAAGTTACTCAAAGTGAAATTTTCTTAAAAAAGGATATGATAGCATTTGTTCTAATTTTTGGAATTACTGGTGTCTATGTCAGTTCTGCATTTATAAGATTAGAATTATTTACATCTTTATCATTAATTATTATTGCATCCATTGGATTATCTATTTTAAGTAAAGAAATTTTTAGGATTAATTTTTCTGGTGCAAAAAATTATGTATTAAAAACCTCATATGTCGCAATTATTTTTGTTTTATTCACTGTCCCACTTGTGTATCCTGATCCTAGTAGCGGTAATTGGATTAGTGTTGTTGATATACCGCCAACAATTCTCACTGGGGGAACAACCTTTCCCCCTACTAATGATTGGTTAGAAACCCTTGATTGGATAAAAAATAATACTGATAAAGATGCAGTTATTGCTTCATGGTGGGATTATGGATATTGGATTACTACCATGTCTGATCGAACAACATTCATTGATAATTCTACATTAATTGATTCTAGAATTAAACACATGGCAAAAATATTTCTTAGTTCTCCGGATGAGGGATGGAACATGTTAAATGAATGGAATGCTAATTACGTAGTTATTTTTATTACTGCTGAAAGATTAGAAAATTTTTCAAATTCAGGAGAACGTTTGTATGTATTAGGTAAAGGTGGGGATGAAACAAAAGCTCAATGGTTTATTCGTATAGCTGGATTACCAATTCAAGAATATTTGCACTCTGATTTTTTTACTATCAATAACAATTTGCTAAACAATACTTTACTTGGAAAAATGATTCCGTATACTCCAATTGCATATTATGATCAATCAACAGGACAATCATGGACTGAATTTAGACCTGGTTTTATTCCTCTTTATGTTGAAGATATACAGTACATGTCAGAAAATTCTCCGCTAAAATTAGTATATTCATCACCAAGTTTCAATAATGATAAAAATGGATCTATGAATATTGTTTTAGTTTATGAAATTAATCCAAACTATGTTGTGTTAAATTCCCCATAATTTAATTAATTTATCCAAAAAATTTCTATAAATTTAATCTTAGTTGTACAAATAATTTAATGATATTTGTGCCTAAAAAATTATAATATTGTAGAATTATTAATCCAATACCTTTTAAGCTCTAGAATTAATTTTGTTTTGTGAAAATTCTAATAATTTCTCCTACACAATCAGGAATTGGTGGAACAGCTAAACATGTACAAGGACTAACAAATTATTTAGAATCAAAAAATCATTCTGTGAAAATAATTTCATCAGAAAATACATTTACGATTCCTATAAAAAAATTAAAAAATCCAAGTTTTATGTTATCTGCATTAATTAAAACAAAATTTAGTAAAAATTATGATATTATTCATGCACATCACCCAATTGCTGCTCTTGCATTTAAGGGAAATTCAGCTAAAAAAGTTGTAACATTTCATGGAATTTTTAGTAATCAAATTGAAATGTTACATGGAAAAACTGCACAAAATTTATCAAATAAATATGAACAAAATGCCTTAAAATGGGCGGATGCAGTTACAGCGGGATCTAAAGAGGCTTTTGATTATTATAGTAAATTAGAATCAAAAGTATTTTTTGTTCCAAATGCAATTGATATTGATTCATTATCATCTAAAATTGATGTAAGATATGATAAACAAATAATTTTTGTTGGTAGATTATCTAAGGAAAAGGGAATTCATACTGTAATTAAAACTGCAAAAAATCTTCCTAATGATGTTGATTTAATAATTGTTGGAAGTGGGCCAGAAGAAAATTTTGTTGTAGAATCTATTAAAAATCATAAAAATATTCATTATTTAGGATATCAACCTAAAGAAAAAACTATCCCATTAATTCGTGGTTCAAAATTATTAATTCAACCTTCTCTTGCAGAGGGAATCAGTGGGTCATTACTTGAGGCAATGGCGTGTAAAACTCCAGTTATTGCTACCAATATTGGAGGAAATATTGAATTATTTGAAAATAATAAAACTGGAATTTTGATTGAACCCGAAAATTCTGAAGAATTATTAAAAAAAATAATTTCTCTCTTAAACAATCCAATTAAATTAGAACAAATTTCTAATTCTGCTTTTGATAATGTTCAACAATATAATTGGTCTAATATTGGTAAAAAATACTTGGATTTATATGAAAAATTATTACATTAATGAAAATATTAAGTCGTATAATTATTTAGATTTTTGTAAACCTTCATCAAATGATATTTTAGGAACCCATTTTATTTTGCTATCAAGTTTAGACATATCTGCTGTAATTTCTCCAATAAAACTTTCTTTATTTTCTTCATATTGTAAATTTAATTTCTTAAATGAACTTTTCTCTATTTTTTTAATAACTTCATTAAATGAATATGATTTTCCTGAACCTACATTAAAAACTTCAAATTTAAAATTATAATCTTTAATTTTTAAAATAATATCTACAAAATCATCAATATGTAAAAAATCTCTTTTACTATCTTTATTTACAATAGTTATTTTTTCATTAGTTTGAATTGATTTTAATAAATTTGAAATAAGAAAACCATCTGGTAACGTCTTTCCAAAAATGTTGAATGGTCTTAATATAATTATATTGAGATCTGAATTTTTAGCATAAAATTCACATAATTGTTCTGCAAGATATTTACTTTTTGTATATGCATTATGTGGATCAATAGGGTGCTCTTCATCAATAGGTAAATATTTTGGATTTCCATATACATAACTACTTACAAAAATCATTTTTTTAATTTTTTTAGTAATACAGTATTCTAAAATATTTAATGTCCCTAATACATTATTGTTAAAATATTCATCCCATTCTAACCCCTTTGTAGTTTTACCACCAAGATGTATTACAACATCTGATGCGTTTAGTTTCATTACTTCTTCAATATTTTTTAAATCGATTCGCTTAGAATCAATTAAGTCTGTCAGAATCTCTGATTTCTTTAATCTTTTAATTACTTGTTTTCCAATAAATCCTCTAGAACCTGTAACAAGTACTTTAGTCATAAAGTTCACTACTAATATTGGTTATTTTAATATGCAAGCTTTTTTTGAATTGATATATTTTCAAAGTTTAATTTTTCTAAAATCTGAATTATTTTCTTAGATGCTGTTCCATTACCGTGCTCATTCTTTTGATTTTTAATTGAATTCAAGAATTTTTTATCTGTTAATGTTTTATTAATTGCCATTTTGATTTCATGCTTATCATATTTTACATTCATAATGCTTTCTGTTTTTCCTCTTCCTTCCTGACGTGTACCTATATTGATTGATGGTATGTGCAAAAATGGTGCTTCCATTATTCCACTACTAGAATTACCTATTATTGCAGAAGAATAATACAGTAAACTGATGTATTTAATGAATGGTAAATTTTCATAATTTAAAATATTTGAATTTTTAATAATTTTTTTAATTCTTTGTGAACCTGCATCTGCATTACCTGAAATAATTATAGATTGGTAATTAGTTTCTTTAATCGCATTTATTGTCTCTAGAAAATATTTATCTATTTTATTAATTTCTGTTGTTACAGTATGTTGAACAATTAATAATAATGGTTTATCCAAATTAATATTAAATTCATTTTCTAGTTTTTTCTTGGAAATAATTTTTAGTGATTTTATTACATCTAATGATGGATTTCCTACAGTAAAAATATTTTTAGATGATTCACCCATTTTGATTAGTCTTTTAGTAGCTTGTTCATTACTTGTAAAATGAATATGTGCAAATTTAGAAATTGCATGTCTTATAGATTCATCAATTGTTCCTGTTATTTCTCCTCCTTCTAAATGTGCTACATGAATATTCATATGTGCCCCTATTACTGCGGCTGCAAAATTAGCACCAATATCAAAACCTGAAAAAATTAAATCTGGTTTTAATGTTTTTATTATTTTTGTTAATTTGATAACTGCTTTACCAAACCCCATAGTCATTGTTGATGGAGAATCATCATCATTTTCTTCAAACATTTTAAATTTTTTATATATTTGAAATCCATCTTTTTTTATTTCATTGATTGTGTACCCATGTTTTTTTAATAAGTGACTTCCTGTAACTATTAAATAATATTCAAATTTTTTTGATTTTTTTATTTCATTAATTACTGGACGTAATTTGGAATAATCTGCCCTTCTTTCGGTAACGAATAGTATTTTTCTTTTCAAATAACATCCCTGTATGTTAATTGCTTATTTTTAGGAATATCTTTTTTAGCTTTTCTACCTATTATATTGTAGAAATTTTTTGCAGGTATTTGACCTGTATTGGGTCTTTTTGTTGTCAAATTTTTCTGACTGAATTTTTCATTTTTAGAAATTTTTTCTAAAGTTACAACTGATTCTCTAGCAAATCGCAAAACAGGTAATTCTTTTTTTAATATTTTTTTTGACTCTCCTAATGCTTGTTTAATTGCTTTACAGCCTTTTACTAATTCAGTTAATTCTTTTGGTTCTAATGATAGTTTTTGATCAGGTCCAGGCATTTTTTTATCTAATGTAATGTGTTTTTCAACTATACATGCACCTAATGCTACAGCACCTAATGCTGTATAGATTCCTAATGAATGATCGGAAATACCAATTGGAATTTTAAAATTTTTTTTATATTTGCTAATTACACCCAAATTGATGTCTTTATAGTCACATGGATATTCTGATGTTGTTTGAAGAATCGCTAATGGGGTTTTACTTTTTTTAAATAATTCAACTGCAAATTTTATTTCTTCCATATTTGACATTCCTGTGGAAAGTATAACTGGTTTTTTCTTTTTTGCAATATGTTTTAAAAATGGTATGTTCGTTAATTCTCCTGAACCAATTTTATATGCTGGCATTTTAATTTTTTCTAATCTATCTATTGCAGAAATTGAGAATGGGGTGGATAAAAAAAGAATTTTCTTTTTTTTACAATATTTACTTAATTTTTCTTCTTCGTTTGCTGTTAATTCACAATTTTTAATAATATCCCATAATGGCGTCTTCGAAATTTTACCTGGTAATATTTTTGTTTTTGTCATTTCTTTTTCTACAATGTGAGTTTGAAATTTGATGCAATCAGCACCTGCTTTTTTTGCCATATTTACTAATTTTTTGGCTATCAAAAAAGAACCATTATGATTAATTCCAGCCTCAGCAATAACAAAAACTGAATATTTTTCACCAATTTTTCTATTCACAATTTTCATTTATAATCCTCACTCTTATTCTACTGTATTAAGTAGTTGTAAAAACATTTTTTATTTTTTTTTGTATGGATCAATTACCCACATATCTTTTTTTTCTATGGCTCTTTCTTTTTCTTCATCATTTAGTAAGATTTCTTGTATTTTTTCACCTTGTCGTAATCCAATTATTTTTTGCTTTTTAGATATTTCATCTGCTAATTCTTTCACACTAAATTTTTTCATTTTTGGAACAAAAATCTCACCTTTATTTACAATCAATAATGTATTTAGAATAAAATCAATTACTTCATCTGTATGTATGAAATATCTTTCCATTGTTGGATCAGTTATTGATAATGGGTTATTATTTCTATTTTCTTCATTCCATATTTCAAAAACATTTCCTCTGGATTCTCTTACATTTCCAAATCTAACAGTTCCTGATTTTGTTTCCTTTATGTGAACACCTGCCCAACTAGTGATTCTTTCTCCTAATTGTTTTGTATTTCCATACAATGTAGATGCATCTGCTGCTTTATCTGTACTTATGTTGATAAATTTTAATGGTTTTTGTTTAATCAACATTTTGATTACATTTACTGTACCGTTGACATTGGTATCTATTGTTTCAATTGGATTAAATTCTGAAATTTCAATATTTTTTATTGCAGCTAGATGAAAAACTATGTCTACGCCATCACCTGCTATGTCAACTCTATCTTTATCCAGTATACTTCCAAGTAGTATTCTCAGTCGTTTATCTTGTAATCTTTTATTTAATTTTGCTAATGCATATTCATCAATATCTAATACTCTTACTGATTGAATAGGGAATTTTAGAAGTGTTTCCACTAATATTGAACCAATACTTCCTGCTCCACCAGTAACTAAAATTGATTTATTCTTCAATTCTTTAACAATTGTAGATTTTTGTTTTATTTTAGTCATAAATTAATACAATACAATAATGTCTATTTTTAATCTTATCTAAAATTTTCTTAAACAATAATTTATTTAATATGGATTTTAACATGCTGTAGTTTTGAAAGCAATTTGTTTTATTGGTGCTAGAGGGGGCTCAAAAGGTGTTCCCAGAAAAAATATTCGTAAACTCAATAATAAACCCCTAATAGCATATGCCATTGAATCCGCTATTAAATCAAAAATTTTTAGTAATGTAGTTGTCTCAACAGAAGATTCTGAAATTGCAAAAATTGCCAAGAAGTACGGTGCTGAAGTTCCATTTAAACGCCCTAAACATCTTGCAACTGATTCAACTGGTTTTGCAGATGTAATGTTACATGGAATTAAAGAACTTAGAGCACTAGGTTATGAATTTGATATTTTAGTTAATAGAGATTGTACAGTTCCTTTCATAAGAATTTCTGATTTAACTAAATCTATTAATTTATTTAAAAAGAAAAGACCTGATGCTGTTTATGGAGTTTATAGACAACATTTTAATCCTTATTTCAATATGATGGAAAAAACATCTTCTGGGTTGTTAAAACTTTCTAAAAAATTAAAACATAGACCTAAAAGTAGACAAGAAGCACCTACCGTTTATCAATTAAACGGATTATTTGTTTTTGATGTAAAAAAATTCCTAAAATATAAAACTCCTATTTTGTCTAAATCCATTCCTCTAGAAATACCGTTTGAATGTGGTCACATGATTGATACTGAAATAGAATTTAGATTAGCTGAAATGATGTTAAAACAAAAATTAATTCCCTCTTAGTTACCATGCACTCCATCCTCCATCTAATACCAAATTTGCTCCAGTCATATATGATGATGCATTAGATAATAAAAATACCAATGCTCCATTATATTCATCATTTTTTGCCATTCTGCCAATCATTGTTTTGTTTGAATAATTTTTCATGAATTTTTTATCCATATATGATTTATCCTCTACTCCTCCTAATGTCATCGTATTAACACGAATATTTTTTCGATTCCAATATGCTGCAAGATATTTAGTGAAATTAACTATTGCACCTTTAGTTGCTGCATATGAAGGAGGTGAGTTAAGTTTACTATTTTTATAAATTCTCTGATCTGCACCATTAATTCCATAAATTGATGAAATATTTACAATATTGCCTCCTGTTTTTTGTTTTATCATAATTTTTCCAAATATTTGAGAGCACAAAAATACTCCTGTAAGATTAACAGAAACCACTTCATTCCATATCTCTGTTTCATAATCCTCAAATTTCATTGCTGATTTTTCTACATTCAATCGTGGGCTATAGAATGCATTATTTACTAAACCATTAATTTTACCAAATTTTTTTAAAACTTGCTTAACAAGATTCTCTAATTCTTTTTTTTCTGTAATATTTGTATTTGAACAAAGTACTTTTGTTTTAAATTTTTTAACTAACATCTTTTCTAATTTTTTATTTTTTACTTCATCTATGTCTATCAATACCAAATTTGCTCCTGCATCTGCAAGAACATGTGCAAAGTTTGTACCTAGTCGACCTGCACTTCCTGTTAAAACAATGACCTGATTTGAAAGATCAAATATTTTTTTATTCATATTTTGATCATTTTCCTTGCCTTTGAAGATTTTATCATTGCTAAAGCAATTTTTGTTGTAATGAGTCCATCTGTTTCTATGGGATTGATTGATTTTTTTCTATTATTTACACAATTGATAAATTGATTGATTTCTTCTTTAAACATTAGATTTCTATCATAATTATTCCATTTAAAGACTTTAATCCATTTATCATTTTCATTATCAAACCATTTTACTATATTTGTTTTAGATTCCCAAACTAATGTTCCTTTTGTCCCAATGATTTTACAATTTCTATTTTCAGGTTTTTGTAAATAATCTAAATGAATTTCACCTATTATGTTATTTTTAAATTTTAATAGACCTACTCCAAAATCATCTGCAGAAATTTTTAAACTGCCAGAATTTTTTACAATTGAAAAAACTTCTATTATTTCCCCAAAAAACCAATATAGATAATCAATTTCATGAATATTTGTTAAAACTACTCCTCCACCAAGCTTTTTTTTGGATGCGTAACTTTTTGTATAATCTTCAGATGGGTGCCAGTCAGGTAAGAATGATCCACATTCAGCTCTAACAGAAATAATTTTTCCAAGTTTTTTACTAGAAATTAGTTGTTTGATCTCCTTGATACATTTATGAAAACGAAGTTGACATCCCATCTGTGTAATCAGATTATTTTTTTTAATTATTCTAAGCAACTCTTTAGTTCCAACTAGCGAATTTGATAATGGTTTTTCAATAAACAAATCTACTCCTTCATTTGCTAATTTTATAGCAACTTTAACATGATAACTAGACTCATTTGAAATAATTCCTATATCTGGTTTTTCTTTAAGACAGTCAGAAATACATTTAACAATTTTTATTTTTTTAATGGATGGATTTTTTATTTTTTGTTTTGTACAAATAATTATTTCAACATTAGGTATTTTTAATAGATTTGATACATGTCTTTTACCTATCGAACCATATCCTATTAGAGCTATTTTCAAACAAATGATATTTTTTAACAAGGAATATTAGTTTTGACTTTTTATCTTAGGCTAATTCTTTGTAAATTTTAATTAATTTATCAACTTCAATTTCTGCATTGTATTTTCTTGAAATTTCATTTCGCAATTTTTTACCTAAATCCTTTCTGACACTCTCATTTTTTAAATAATGGATTTGTTCTACTAATTCTTGTTTAGTTTTACCCAAACAAACATAATCATTTTGAAAATCAAGATTTCCTACAGGTGTTGTAATTATTGGCATTTCACAGGCTGCAGCTTCCAAAAATTTTGTTTTTGATCCAAGATAGTATGCATAGTCAGGGTAAGGAGCTAATAAAACACTACAACTTCTTAGAGTTTCAATATAATTATCAACTTTACCAGTAAACTTGGTATTTTTAAATTGTAAAGCATCTTTAAATTTTTTATCAGTAGGTCCTATGAAAACAAATTCAATATCTTCAGATTGTTTTACAACAAATTTTATCATATCTAAACCGAAATAGTTTATTTTTCCAGGTAGGAAAGGACCAACTAAAGCAATTTTCAATTTTTTACATTTTGTTGGTTTATATTTTTCAAGGAAAACAGAATTTCTTACAACTGTAGCAGTTTGAATATCTTTTACAATATCAAAAATTCTTTCTCCTGCACAAATAATGTGTTTTGAATTACGAAATATTTTATGTTCTAATTTTTTGTAAAAATATTTTTTTGCTATAAAAGACCAATGCCTCCATGAAGAAAATGAATATCCTTTAGACAACCATGATGAATGAAGATATTCTAAACCGTGAACATCCACAATATATTTAGATTTCTTTAAAAGTCGTCCACTTAGTTGTTGTGCATGTATTAAACTATCATCTGAAATTTGATTAATTTTTGTTTTATTAAATTCATCAACTAATTCTATATTTGTAAAACCTTTTCTTTGAAGTGCCTCTATTTCCCATTTAGGCCTATTTACACTACCATTTGGACTATTTTTTTTGAATTCTGTAACCATAATAATTTTGGTCATGTTAAGAAGATTGAAAATTTGATTAAATAGTTATCTGATAAAATTTTATTCTCATATACTATTGATAGTTGAAAATAAATCTTAGATAAAATAATGAATTACCATGGATGATATCTGATGCATACACTTGGAATTGATTTTGAAGATTGGTACCATCCTCAACTTGTTTCACCTTATGTACCTGAGGAAGAAAGAATTCCTACAATGTTTAAAGGATTGGATAAAATTCTTGAATTATTAAGAAAAAATAATTCTAAAGCCACTTTTTTTCTAGTAGGAGAAGTTTTAGAGAATAATCCTGAAATAATTGATAAAATTCTTTCTGGAGAACATGAAATAGGTTTTCATACAATGAAACACACTAGACTTGATTCCAAAAATTTTCAATTTACATTTAAACAAGAATTAAACCAATTTGAAAAAATTGTTTCAAGAAAAGTTTTAGGATTTAGAGCGCCCACATTTTCTCTTAATGAAGAAAGCTCATGGGCAATTGATGAACTAGTTAATGCTGGATACAAATATGATAGTAGTGTAATGCCTGCTAAAACTAGTTTGTATGGACTTCCATCTGCAGAAAAATCCCCTTATCGAATTACTTCAAATAATTTAACAAAAAATAATAATGGTGGTATTTTAATTGAATTTCCTTTATTGGTTACAAAATTTTTAGGAAAAACTATTCCTGCTGCTGGTGGATTTTATCTTCGTTTTTTACCATTTAGAATAATAAAAAATGCAATTAGAACATATGAGAAACAAAATATTCCTGCATGTCTTTACGTACACTCCTGGGAATTAACTCCTGAACACATTCCTAAAATCAAATTACCAAAAAAAAATCATTTTATCACTTTTCATAACATAGAAAAGACATTCTCAAAAATTGACAATCTTTTACAAGAGTTTGAATTTTCTACATTTGAATCTCATCTTAAAAATATTTGATATGAGTTAGGTATGTTGATAGTTTAAAAGAGATCTATTTTTTTACCATAAATTAAATACCATGAATTAGTCTCCAATTCATGACGGATAGG
>Ga0209665_1001518_pt1 | contig 13066 bp, 17 predicted proteins | sample SaaInlV_200m_DNA_2_FD_184675 | JGI IMG/M metagenome (GOLD analysis project Ga0209665, IMG submission 184675) | Marine microbial communities from expanding oxygen minimum zones in the Saanich Inlet - Saanich Inlet SI074_LV_135m_DNA (SPAdes) (version 2) | ecosystem: Environmental > Aquatic >... | reverse complement strand
AATAAATGCCGTCCAAGCCATCCCTACTATTACTAACACTAATCCTAGTTTGAATGGAGATATTTTCATTTCATCATGCAGAGAAATAATTTACTTTATAAGATAATCTAAAGGGCTCGGAGGGCTTCGATCCCTCGACCTAGCGGTTCGAAGCCGCTCGCACTATCCAGACTGTGCAACGAGTCCAAACAAGTAAGATTTTAACGGGTCTAAATATCTGTCTAGATACTTTGAAAGTATCAAAAAAAGTAGTTGGGGTCGAATATGCAATTAGAGATATCGTTCTAGCTGCTAGAAAAGTTGAACAAAAAGGAATGAAAGTTGATTATCTCAACATCGGTGACCCTGTTCAATTTGGATTTCAGCCTCCTAATAATGTGAAACAAGCTTTGATTGATGCAATTAACAACGGAAATAATTTCTACTCTTCATCTGAAGGTCTTTTAGAATTAAGGCAAGAAATTGCCAAAAAAGAAAATACCAAAGGACTTTCAATTACAGCTGATGACATTCTAATCACAAATGGGGTCTCTGAAGGACTTGATATGGTTATTTCTTCAATAGTTGAAGAAGGTGACGAGGTATTACTACCTGGACCATATTATCCACCATATGCTTCCTATGTTAGACTGCATGGTGGAATTCCTGTAGAGTTTGCAGTAGACTTGAATAATTCTACACCAGACATTGAGGACATTAAATCCAAAATTACACCAAAGACTGTGGCAATTTGTTTAATCAGTCCAAACAATCCTACCGGTGTTGTATTTAATGAAAAAGCACTCAAAGAATTAGTAGATATTGCAAATCAGCACAATCTCTACATTATCTGTGATGAGATTTATGATCAAATAATTTTTGATGATAAATTTGTTGGAATTGGAAAAGTAGCTGGTGATTCACCTGTAATTATTCTTAATGGATTCTCTAAAGTTCATCTCATGTCTGGCTGGAGAATTGGATATATTGCATTTAATCAATCCCCACAACTTGTCGAGATACGTGAACATTTGCCCAAATTAGCAAGAGTAAGAATTGCAACTAGTCTTCCTGTTCAATATGCAGCTTTGGAATCTTTACGAGGGCCTCAAGATTACATTGGCAATTTTGTTTCAGAAATGAAAAAACATCGTGACTTGGTTGTTAAACGATTAAACGAAATGCCTGGTTTATCATGTTCTAATCCAAAAGGTGCATTTTATGCATTCCCAAAAATTGAAGATAACAAATTTGGAACCGATAAGGAATTTGTAACAAAACTATTAGAAGAAAAAGGCGTACTTACTGTTCACGGTTCTGGATTTGGTGAACAATATGGAAGTGGACATTTCAGATTGGTTTATTTACCAAATCTTTCAGTGTTAGATTCTGCAATGAACAAAATTGAAGAGTTTGTTAGTAATTCCAAACAGTAAATTTTTCAGGAATAATTTCTATAATACAATCAGTATCCTCTAGTAGTTCTTTCGCTGATTTATTCTCTAATGTTTTAAAATATCTTAATAGAATTTTTTTCGCAATTATTTTGACTTTGGAATTACCTGTGATAAGATTAGCATTTCCTTGTACTAGTACACCGTAAATATTTGGTGCATTAACTCCAACATCTACACAGCATGAGACTTTTTGATTTTTCTTAACATTTTGTGCTTTTTTTGTTTTAGTGTTTGTTCCGATATAGAATTTTTTCCCACTATATCTATACCAAACAGGCGCAATATGTGGAGTTTTATTTTTTCCAATTGTTGCTAATCGTAATATCTTTTGATCTTTGAGAAATTCATCTCTTTTCTTCATATTTTCTAAATCCTAACGCTATCATAAAAATCCCAAAGCCTAACATTACAACTGATACTTTTTCATTTGTAAATTCTGCATTAAACAAAAAATCTTCAACGAAATCTATTCCCCATATGAGTAATTGTTGTATGAGAACTATTCCTCCCATGACACAAAAAAGCACGCCAATTGCAGTAAACCAGTTTCTACCCCGTCTGTAATACTCGTGACTCATGATAAATGATGGAACTTAGATAATTTTGATACCTGGATTCTTTATCTTGTTTTGAATCATTGCATTTAACAACAACGGAGTAGACATTTCTGCAAGATATGATAACTCAATTGGTCCCAAGTAAATTGATCTTAATCCCTTGATTTCATCAATCAAACCATTCACTACTGCAACTGATTCTTTATCATCTCCACAAACAAAGATATCATAATCTAATTCCAGTTTTGGATTGATTAACTTCTTTTCAGAAATTACATGAAATGCAGATACAAGTTTTGATTTATCTTTCATATGTTCTAAAACTAGTTTGTATGAAAATGGTTTGTTATCTTTAATTGAAACACATTCAAATCCAACATCTGTCTTTGTCATTGGAACAATAGGGGATACAACAACACAACTATCTTTTACTTCTGATAATATTCCTGAACATACTGTATCAATATTTTCGTATGGGATTGATAAAATCAAAACATCACTTTCTTTTGTAACTGAAACATTATCGTTTCCAGTAATTGTTCCTTTAATTTCCCCAAATGCTTCTTTTGCGAGATTAGCATATTCTACAGCTGATTCAGATGCTCTTGCAGCATCTCTTGAACCAATAATTACATCATTATTTTGAGACCATCTTAGAGCAAAGCCTTTGCCCATCCCTCCGGTTCCACCAATTATTCCAACTTTCATGATAATCTACCTACCAATGTTATTATTATCTCTATTTGAAAATCGATCAATTTGGGACAAATCATCTTTCTTAGACATGGACAGGCAACAAATAACACTGAAAGAATACTAGCTGGACGAACAGAAGGTGTCCCATTAACTGATACTGGAATTAAACAAGCAGAACATACTGCTGAATTATTAGAACACATGAACGTCTCAGCAATCTATTCTAGCCCTATTCAACGAGCAAAACATACTGCAGAAATTGCAGGAAAACATAATTCAATTGATGTAACAATTGATGAACGATTAATTGAACTTGATATGGGAAAATTTACTGGAATGCCATATGATGATATTTTTACCAGTCACGGTAATGTCTTTATGAAATTCTATAATGGCGAACTAGAAATCGCTCATAACGGAGTAGAAACTTTTGATCAAGTCAAAAAACGAGTTTTAGGAATTGTAGATCATGTTATTGAAAAACACCCAGATGAAAATGTGGTCCTTGTTACTCATATGGATCCAATCAAAGCGATGCTCTCAACTATTGTAGATCTGTCCCCTACCAATCTTTTTGAATTAATCATTGCAAATGCTTCTCTTAACATTTTTAGAGAAAAAGAACAAAAATTCTCACTTTCCGGACTTAATGTAATGCATCCCTCTCGATTCGATCAGGGTTGGTAGCTAGTAATCTTGAAAACCCTTAAATAGAAATTATAGGCCACGTCATTCAATTACTATGAAGAAATTCGTTGGGATATTCTTAGTATTGGCAGTTTTGATGATAGTGCCAGCTATAGACTTAGTATTTGCTGCAGGTGATGAACCTGGAGAATATCTTGATCGTAGAGTGATTATTTGGAATTTATTTTATAGATTAATGACAGTCGGATTTACTGTAGGTGCAGTAGTATCTGGAACAATAATTTGGCAATGTTGGAGATTTAGAGAATCTCATCCAAAAGCAAAACCAACCCCTTATGAGGGCACGGACTGGTAATAATGAGTGGACACTCTAACTGGCCAGAATGGATTTACATCGGAGTTGTAGTAGCTCTAATGGTTTGGGTTGGAGCAGAAGCGTGGGAAGCAGAAAGACTTGTGGAACATGTTCCAGCAGATGCTAAAACAATTATTGTAACCGGACAACAATGGTTCTGGACTTTTGAACATGAAGATGGAACTGAAGAAATTGGAGAATTACATGTTGAAGTTGGCAAGGCTTACAAATTTGAAATACACTCAAAAGACGTTAATCATTCTTTCAATATTCACGATTATGTTGTTTTAATGGATGCAATTCCTGGTAGAGTAAACACAGTATGGTTTGCTCCAACTGATGCAGGAACTCATGATATTCAATGCCGAGAATACTGTGGTTTAATTCACTATAATATGCGTGGAACTTTAATTGTGGAGGATCCAACAGCTTGACAACGCTTTTATCTCAACTTTCAATGTGCAACTCTGAGGAGATTATCTAATGGTTCTAGAATTACAAAAGCCACGTCCAATTTGGCAAATAATGTTCTCAACACATCACACTGATGTTGGTTTACTCTATCTAATTACATCTCTAGCATTCTTGTTCTTAGGTGGTTCCTTAGCTCTTGCAATTAGAGCAGAACTGTTCTTACCTGGTGCACAAATTATTGGTGATGCAATGACCTTTAACAGAATTTTCACAGTTCACGGTACAACGCTAATTTTCTTGTTTATCATTCCATTTGCATCTGCAGTTGGTAACTACTATGTTCCAATTATGGTCAGATACAAAGACATGGCTTATCCAAAACTTAATGCAATTGCATTTTGGATGATTCCTCCAGCAGGAGCCCTCATCTGGTTAGGATTTGCAGACTTTACTTGGTATGCAACACCACCATATTCTATCATCAGTGCTCCTGGTCCTGCTGCAGATATGTGGATATTTGGATTGAAAATTTTAGGTATCTCCTCAGTTCTTGGTGCAATCAACTTTGTAGTTACAATTCTCAAATGTAAACATCCTGACATGTCAATTGGTCAGGTCCCATTACTGGCATGGTCTTTCTTATCCTCATCTTTGATTATTCTTGTTGCAATTCCAACATTTGCAGCAGCACTTTTGATGTTGTTAACTGACAGACTTGGTGTAAGTGGATTTTTCAATCCAGCAATGGGTGGAGATCCAATCGCTTATGCACACTTGTTTTGGTTTACATTCCATCCTGAAGTGTACGTATTGGTAATTCCTGCAATTGGTATGATGTATGAAATCATTCCAAGATTTTCAAGAAAACCAATTTACAGCTACAACTCTGGTGTCTTTGCATTTGTTTTGTTATCTATTGTCGGTTTCTCATCGTGGGCACACCACATGTACGCAACCGGAATGTCATTTACTGAAAAAACTGTATTCATGGTAGGAACTCTTGCAGCAGTTCCAGCATCAGCTATGCACGTATTCAACTTTGTTGCAACAATGTGGAATGGCAGAATTAAATTCTCAACCCCGATGATGTGGGCAGTTGGTGGTATTGCATTATTCTTCTCTGCAGGTGCAGGTGGTGTTGCAAACGCTGCTATGCCATTGGACTTTACAACACACGATACATACTGGGTAGTCGGTCACTTCCATCTCTTTGTGATGGGTACCATAGCATTTGGCTCAATTGGTTTCCTATACTACATGTTCCCATATGTAACTGGAAGAATGTACAATGAAACCATGGGTAAAGTTCACTTTGTAATGTCCTTTGTAGGAACTGTTCTAGTATTCTTTACACAACACGTACTTGGCTTGTATGGAATGCCAAGAAGAATTTTCGATTATCCGCCAATCCCAGAATGGATTGCTATGAACCAAATTGCAACAGTAGGAGCAATGATTATTGGTGTCAGTATGGCAATCTTCTTAGCAAACATCATTTACAGTTCCGGAAAAGGAAAACTTGCAAATACCGAAGACCCATTTGGTGTCGGTGGGAAATACTATTATCCATTTGAGTCTAAGAACCCTCATCACGATTAGGAGATATATGAAATGAGCCACGATAATTCCCAAGTTTACAGAACAACTTCATCTAGAGTTGGAAAAATGATGATAATCATGTTAGGCATTTGCATTGTTGGCGGAGCAATTTTCTTTGGAATGTGGGACTATTGGATTTCACAACCAGCCCCAGTTGTAGCAATGATGGCAGGTGATTCACCTTCAACAGGCCCAGCAGCACACACTGGTGATACGATTACACAAGATCTTCACTTTATAGAATCGCCAGACTTTAGGACTTTGGCATTTAACGCATTACCTGGTGAACCTGATAACAATCCAACAATTAACATGAATGTTGGAGACAAAGTAATCTTTAATGTAGATAATGCCGGAATCTCATTCCATTCTTTTGGTGTTACTGCTGATGATGAAGGTGTTGCAGGTGTTGTCCCTGGAAGTGAAATTGGATTAGCTACTAATCCTTTGAAACCCGGAGAAAGTGATTCTTCAGAGTTTGTTGCAGGCGAAGAAGGAATTTATTACTATATCTGTACAGTTCCAGGTCACAGAGACCAAGGAATGGTTGGTACAATCGTTGTAGGTGATGTTGCAGCTCCTGAACCAGTTGTTGAAGAAACACCTGAACCAGTTGTTGAAGAAACACCTGAACCAGTTGTTGAAGAAACACCTGAACCAGTTGTTGAAGAAACACCTGAACCAGTTGAATTTAACGGTGTAATTTCACTTCCAGAAGGATCTGGTGTACCTGGATGTGATGATACAAATGAATGTTATATTCCATTTAATGTCTCAGTTTCAGCAGGTGAAGAAATTACTTGGTCAAATGATGATTCTGCAGCTCACACTGTAACAAGTGGATTACCTGGAGCTCCTGATGGAATCTTTGATAGTAGTTTGTTTATGGCAGGTGGTACATTTTCTGTAACTCTTGATGGATCTGGTGAATATCCTTACTTTTGTATGGTACATCCTTGGATGACTGGTAACATCACAGTAAATTAGAATCGAATAATTTTGGCAATCCAATATCTTGCATTAACAACATTGATTGTTTTATATTCGCTGATGTTTATTGGCGGATATATTTCAGCAGCTGGACTTGGATTAACTTGTCCTGAATGGCCATTATGTCCTAATGGAATAATGCCTTCTGAAGAATATCTTGTTGAGTGGGTCCATAGGACTACTGCTGCAACCACTGGGGCATTAGTAATTGCAACTATGGTTGCTAGTCTTATCAACAAGAATGCAGATTTAAAAATCAAAATTACAAGTTCCTTTGCAACTGGGCTTGTTATTACCCAAATTACCTTGGGTGCTTTGGTAATTGATACAAAACTTCACGCCGTACTAGTTGCAATTCATTTAGGAATAGGAATTTGGCTATTTGCTATGGTGTTACTAACTGTATTATTTGCATTTAGAATTTCAGGATCTCCTAAATCTACTTAGATTTTTTCAATATTTTTGGTAAATAGATGTATAACATTACTCCCACAAATACTAAAGCACCTGTGGTAATTGCGCCAATGAATAAAAATCCAAATGGACTTTGTGTTCCCATGTTGAATGTATAAGTTAGAATTCCATCAGAACCCTCCATATCGTACAAGTCTACTCTGACAATATGGTTTCCAACATTTCTCCAAACATAATCAAAATCCCAATGTGTTCCTTCTACTAATGTGGGAGGAATTGCATCTACTTGTTGATCATTATAGTAAACCCTGATACCCATAGTGAAATTATCTACATCTTCATAATCAAATCCCTTAGTCACTTTAATTAGAAATTGAGATGGCTCATCAATTTGTGGAAATTCTGGTGCTGTGGCTACTTGAACCCTATAACCGCCAAAAGACTGTTCAGCAGAATTAAACATGGAATGAGCATATACAGAATCAAATCCTGAATATGATGAAAAAATTAAAACACAGATCAAGAGAATTGATCGCTTTTTAGCCATTTAGAATATCATGTAAACTCGATGAATATATTGTAAATCAATTATTCATCGAAAATCTTCAAAACCTTTAAATCCTTATTGGCAAGAAACTCAAATGTTGACCCTCGTTACAAAATCAATCGATATCAAAACACCAGTAGACAATGTTTTCACCTACTTTGCAAGACCAGAACATGTTTCTGATCAAATCAAAAATGACACAGTAGGTATGACAGTCGTTCCTATGGATATTAAAGAAGGAATGGGTATTGGTACAACCTTTAGAATTATCGGTGACTTTAGCGGAAAACGTTTAGAGTGGGATTGTGAAACAACTGAATTTATTAGAAATGAGAAAATCACTGCCAAGCAAATCAAAGGTCCTTTCAAGAACTGGCAAATTACCAACGAATTCAAAGCATTAGGTAATAATCTTACAAGAGTAACAATGTCAGTAGATTATGCTATGCCATTTGGTCCTTTGGGAGCAATTTTGGACAAAGCAAAATTTGCAAAATCTGCTGAAAAAGGAATGGAAACTGCTCTATACAACGTTAGAGGATTATTAGAAGGAAATGGTTCAATTCCAGTGTACATTACACTAGATGCATACCAGAAACTTTTAGCCGAAAAGAAAAAGATGAACGATGTTCCAGTTTCAACTGCACTTACTGCAATCATTGAAAAATACAATGAAATTGAAGCTAAAACACAAAACTAAATTTTCATTTATTTTAAAATCTTAAGATTAATAACAACTCTAGGCTTATCTATTTCAGTGGGTTTATGGCGCAGCCAGGTAGCGCACCGGACTCTTAATCCGGTTGTCAAGGGTCCGAATCCCTTTAGACCCGCTTTAATTTTTAAAAATAAGATTTTTAGAAAATATAATTATTCTTTTACTCTAATCTCACTGTATTTTTTTGCCAACTCTAACAACTCATCGACTCCAAGTGGTTTTGAAATTACTTTGATCAGTCCTTCCTTGATTGCTTCTTGACTTTTGGGTTCAAACTCTGAAAATCCAGTAACAATAACGACATTTGCATTTACATCTATTTTTTTTATCTGCTTGAATGCTTGATATCCGTCAAGAATGGGCATGTCTCCATCCATGATCACTAGAGAAGGTTTTATCTCTATGAATTTTTTAACTCCTTCTTCACCATTTGCTGCTGTATCTACTTCAAATTCATGTAATTCTAAAATTTCTTTATAGATTCCAATTAAATCTACATCATCCTCTACTACTAGTACTGTTCTACCCATGCCCAAAATACTACAATCATACTTTATTATTAAACAATACGTAAGTGTGGATTGTGACACATTCTCAATTATCTATAGATTTTGTCAATGGTTTTTATGGAAAAATGCAATTGAAGTCACATGAAAACGTATATTCTATAAATTTTAAAAAATATGTGAAGTTAAGAGGATTATGAAATGAGCCAGAAAGATAGTTTATCAAAAATTGCGCTTGATAATAACAAGAATACTATAATTGGTTTAATCGTAGTATTAATTGGAATTACGGCAATCTATCAGTTAAGACCCTTTTTAGATGATACTCAATTTTCATATATTGCAATTCCTGCATATGCAATACTTCCAGGATTAGTTACGGCTTATTCTGCAGTTCTTGCAATAAAACTTTACAAACGAAATAGCTATCAGGCAAAAGGATTTATTTTATTTGCCATAGCTGCAGCATTTTGGTTTATTGCAGAACAAATCTGGCAATTATATGATCATGTATGGGAAGGTGCACCGTTTCCATCTGAAGCTGATATTTTCTATATAGCTGCTTATCCTTTGATGACTCTTTTCCTATTCATGTCTTTGAAACCTGTGATTAAAAAAACTGGGAAATCTGTTTGGTTATTTGCAATCGGATTAGCAATTTCATTTTTGATTCCGTCTGTTTTAGCTGCATATGATGATATGTTTGAAGAAGAAGCATTTGCAACTGCAATTGCTCTATTATATCCAATTCTTGGATCTGTCCAAATTGTTCCCGCCATAGTCGGTATCATGTATCTCACTAAACAGGGGGCAAGTCTTTCATGGATGTTAATTTTGTTTGGTTTCATTATTTATGGCGTAGCTGATACATTTTTCTTATTTGCAGAACTTGATGATGCGTATTATGATGGACATCCTGTGGATTTGTTATGGCTTTACACATACGTTCTAGTAGTTTTTGCATTTCATATTCGCCTAAAAATTGCGAATATTCCAGGAGAACAAAATACTTCGATATTTTTTTCTGAACATGTAAAGTTTGAAACCATTAGTAAATTTGGAATCCCATTAACCTTGGCAATAGTTTGTATGGTGATTCTCATGGCTATAGTCCATTCGGTATTTATGGAATCTGATGAGATGGTTTCAAATCAAACTATTATGTTGGGAGTTGTTGCGATGCTCGCAGTATTTGCAGTTATAGTAATTACAATTAACAAAAACCTTGCACGTTTGGTAAAAATGAGAACAAATGAATTGGTTGAACAACGTGACAATCTTGAAAATCTTATTGAAGAGAAAACACATGAAATTCTAAAATCTGAACGATTATCTGCAATAGGTGAACTATCTGGCCGTCTTGCACATGATTTGAGAAATCCTCTATCTGTAATGAAAATGTCTATAGATTTAATCAAACAATCTCCTGCTGATTCAAAATTATCAGATGAGAAAGTTATGAAACGTATTGATTTAATTGAAAAAAGTATTGATAGGATTTCTCATCAAGTTGATGATGTTTTAGGTTATGTTAGAAATTCCCCTTTAAATTTGAAAAATATGTCATTAAAACAACTAATTGAAAATTCTATCGATAAAGTAAACACTCCAAATGATGTAAAAATCACTTTATCTAAAAATGATGTAAATATTGATTGTGATGCAGTCAAACTTGATGCAGTGTTTATCAATCTAATCATTAATTCAATTCAAGCAATGCAAGATGGCGGTACAATTGGCATTAAAATATCTGAAAAAAACAATTTGGCAATTTTAAAATTTGTTGATTCGGGAGATGGAATTTCTGATGAAAACATATCTAAAATATTTGAGCCTTTGTTTACGACTAAACAAAAAGGAACTGGATTAGGTTTGGCTAGCTGTAAAAATATTATTGAATTGCATATGGGAGAAATTTCTGTGGAAAATAACCCTACTACTTTTACAATAATTCTACCAAAATCCCTTACTGCACTACAAGTAAAATTATAATAAAATTATAGTTTTTTTAATAATGTAAATCTGGGTTTGGCTGGTTCTATATCTTCATGTATATCCACATTACTGACAAATTTGACTTTGTAATTTAACCATCTATTTTGCATGTTACGTGATTTCTGGTTTTCATCAATCTGTTTTTCTGTCTCTTCAAATTTTTCACAATTCATAATCCATCTTCTCGAAACTCTGAACATTTCTGCAATCCCTTTCTCTAATGTATCATCATCTAGATAATTCATTAATCCGTGAGTGAATACAAAATCTATTGATGAATCTTCAAAAGGTAGATTAGTTATAGTATCATTTTTGAAATTCCCATTTGGTACTTTTTCTTTTGCAATATCTAATGCATGATCATTTAGATCAATACCTCCAATTTGAAATGTGTCTGGAAATAGTCTCAGATCAATTCCTGTACCACAACCAACCTCTAAAACACTCGTACAACGTAATGATGTAGCCAAATCTCGAACAAATTTTGCAAATTCTTCATTATATCTTGATTCATTCTCGTCTGAATATTTGTTCCAAAATTCTTTGTTGTAACTCATAGTGTTTTTCAAACAAAGCTGTATTTGATATTAGTTGTTTAGTGCTGACATTTGCAAGGAATGAGCTTTGTATCAAATGTACAATCATGAGGTCCATCTGATTTCCCTTGTGTGGGAATTTCTTTCATACAATCATCATGTCTACCTTTTCTACAAAACCAACAAATTTCTTGAGTTTCTCCTGGAGAGCATGAATCCATGACTTCTAGTCCTTATTGGAGGTAAAAAACTTCATGGAATTTAGATAAATGTTAACCAAGGCAAAAATCTTTCATCTTTACCCATGACTACATCCGTAAATGATTTTTGCAGTTCTTTGGTAATATTACCCATCTTTCCGTTTCCAATTTTTACTTTATCAATCTGAGTTACTGACTTTACTTCAGCTGCAGTACCTGTCATGAAAATTTCATCTGCATTGTAAAGATCATCTCGTTCCAAATCACGTTCAATTACAAATCCGCCATTCTCTTCAATAATTTGAATAATGCTATCTCTAGTAATTCCTTCTAATCCTCCTGCTGAAAGTGGAGGAGTTTGAATAATGTCATCTTTAATTATGAAAATATTTTCAGCACTACCTTCTGCAACTTTGCCATGATAGTTTAACATAATTGCTTCATCATATCCATTTTCTAATGCTTCCATTCTTGCAAGTGCAGCATTTGCATAGTTTGATGCAGCTTTTGCTTGCATTGGTTGAGATCTTGAATCTATTTTGGTCCAACTTGATACTTTACATTTTGCTCCTGAAAATTTACCTGCTTTTGATTCTCCCATTTTCCATTCCCAACATGCAATTGAAACATCTACTTTGTTTGTAGTAGGAGTTAATCCCATTGTTCCATATCCATAATATGCTAGTGGTCTAATGTATGATTCCTTGAGTCCTCCAGTTTGAACTGTTTTTACAATTGCATCGGAAATCACTTTTTTTGAGAATTGCATTTTCATTGAATACAATTTTGCAGATTTGAAAAATCTATCAACATGTTCTGGTAATCTGAAAATTGCAGATCCGTTTGGAGTATTATAACATCTAATTCCCTCAAAAATTGATGTTGAATAGTGTAATGCGTGAGTTAAAACATGAACTTTGGCATCTTTGAATGGTACTAATTTACCATTCATCCATATTTTACCAATCTCTTTCATAGGAGAGCAAAAAATCTATGCTAATTTAAAGAATTATTTTTCTCAGTAATTTTTAGTCATCTTAAACTACATATCTGATTAGTCGTAAATTCTATCATGGAATGGACTTTGGGCTTTGCTGGAATAATCTCACTCGTAATAGGCTTGGTTGGCCAAGCATTTGAAATGAGAAAAATTCGTTTAACCACATACAAAGATGAAGATTTAGGCTCGGCAAATATTTTCATGAATAAGAGGAACTACAAGTGGTATGCCTTGTTAGGACTTGGTATCATTTTTTGGTATGTAGCTGAGCATATGTGAACAGATCTATATAGATCAGATCTAAATACTAGAAAATTCAACATATGGTCAACTCATCCTAAAACCCTCCAATACATCAGGATACATGCCAAGTAGACAAATCCAAGATAATTCTCACAGTTCTTTTCGTATCTGATTGCAGTTCTATGAAATCCGCATTTGAGCCATGCAAAGAA
>Ga0209665_1001516_pt1 | contig 13088 bp, 8 predicted proteins | sample SaaInlV_200m_DNA_2_FD_184675 | JGI IMG/M metagenome (GOLD analysis project Ga0209665, IMG submission 184675) | Marine microbial communities from expanding oxygen minimum zones in the Saanich Inlet - Saanich Inlet SI074_LV_135m_DNA (SPAdes) (version 2) | ecosystem: Environmental > Aquatic > Marine... | reverse complement strand
ACATTAAATTTAAATTTTTCAATTAATTCTGATTTATCATCTTCAAAAATTAAAATTGATGAAATTATTTTAGAAAAAAATGTAAGAATCTTGCAAATGTTTGATTTGATGACTAGGATAAGACAAAAAGATGCAGAAGATATTTTCTTTGACGTGCGAAAAGATTCTCACCTGCTTCATAATTGTTTGAATGCACAACCTTGCAAAAAACCAGGGATGGAAGTAGAACGAATTTCAATCCAAATTACTCCTGGTAAATTTGATTCCTTAATTGGGATTCGAGATACAACTTCTTTGTTAGATGGAAAATATTTTATGTTCCGTGCAGCTTTTGAAAACCGTTACCCTGCATTAGATTTACTTGCACCACAATTTAATCAAACTCAGGTGGTTGGCGATTATGATGCAGTTCTTGTCGAGGGCATGAAATTAATAATTGATGCTTATGGTTATGATCCTGATGACGACAACCACGGCCTTAATGGGTTTATGACCTCTGGTTATGATTATGAATTAAAAAGTTGGGATGGTTTAGGAGAAACAAATTCTGGTTTAACCTCTTTTTCAAATGATTTTTACAAATATCAGTCTTCAGAAGAAGATCCTTGTAATCCAAGTAACCCTTTTGTTTTAGGGCCACACGTTTTTGCAAATAGTCTTAAACTATGTTTGAAAAAACAAAACTCTTATCCCGCTTCATTTTCCAACAACAGAAAAGTGGAATATACTTTAGGTAAAAAAGACACAGGCAGCCATTCTATTAAAGTAAAAGTTTGTGACAAAAGTAATTTATGTGATTGGCAAGAATTAAAAATATTAGTTGTCCCATTAGAAGCTTTTGAGTGTGAACTTGGTGCCGGTTTAACGAATTGTGATAAATTAAATCTATATTACGACCCAATTCCAACTGAAGCAATTTTTGGAAGGCCTCAACCATCACAAACCAACCAACCACAACCAACAGATTTTATTCCTTTAAATGATGTTCCAGAAATAATTATTGATGACGATAATGATCTAGATAATGATGGCATTACAAATGATCAAGATCTTGATGCGGACGGGGATGGAATTACAGATGCAATTGATGATGACGACGATAATGATGGGATTCCAGACAATCAAGATAATGATGATGACAATGATGGCACATTAGATATCGATGATCCTGATGTTGGCGGTGGTGCATTAAATAATGATATTGATGGCGATGGTATTCCAAATGATCAAGATGATGACATTGATGGCGATGGGGTATTTAATGCAAATGATTTAGATGATGATGGCGATGGTGTTCCAGATTTAAAAGATGTTGATGATAACAACAATGGTATTTTAGATGAAGAGGAAACCCAACAACCTACTCCTCCACCTGCCCCTGTTTATGAAACACCTTATGATATGCCAGAATTTCAAGTTTTAATTTCAAGTGCCTTAGCAACAGAAGGTGGCGATTATTTCATGTATTACTTAGAAGATGGTTATGCAATTGTTAAAAATACCGTAAATAATCTTGGTCCTAAAGAAGTGCCAGGTGATGATTTATTTAGAACTCTTATTGAAAAAGGTGATGATGGTAAGGAAAATATTTACATGAAAAAAAAGATTTATGATGAATCTGCCCAATCAAGCGTTGGTTCTGATGATCTTGTTCCCGGTAAAATGGTTCATATTATTTATATTCCTGGTGGGTGTACAGAAGGATCTTATGATTCTGGTTATTGTCATAGCGGTAAAAAATGTTATTTAAACATGGCAACAGAAAAAATTGAAGATAATATGTATTTTGTTTCTGTTTCTCAAAATTGCCCATTAGATAGTGTTTGTTCATTGGATGGTTGCCAAAGTTAGTATTCTAATATGGATACTCTTTAACACTCGCCGTCAGGCTCTTTTTCACTAGGATGATTTTTTAATTAATTATTCATTTGTTCATTTCCCTCATTTTAATGTGAAGGCTCATGAATATAAGCCAAATTACACCTATTTGGTGTCAAAACTAATAAAATATATAAATAAAACATATCCATATATTAATAATATCAAAAAATAGAGGCATATATATATGAAATATATAAAAAAGGGGTTTACTTTAGTATTTTTGTTAGTATTCTTAGTTTCTATTTCAAATTCTTTTATTTTAGCGGATGAAACAGAACAATGGTGTTTTGTGCCTCCCGATACTTGTGCTATAACCACACCCGCCATCTGTGCAGATAATAATGGAACATTAACAACTGATGAATCTCCAAATGGTTTATGTCATAATGCTTGTTGTTGTATTTGGAATACTGTTAAAGAGGAATTCGAGGGTGATTTAAGAGATTATGGTTATTGTAAAGACCTTCCAAAATCTGTTTTTAATCCAAACCTTGATGCTTATGAAAATTGTGGTGACTATTGCACTGAAATAAATTCTTACTTAGACGATGAAAATAATCCTCCTGCTTGTATGGATGGCATAGATAATGACGATGATGATCTTGTTGATTTTGGTGCCGATCCAGAATGTTTTGCCCCTAATGATCCAGCAGAAGATCAAACAGAAGGAAAAGAAGAATGTTTAGACACAATTGATAATGATGGTGATGGTTTATTGGATTACTTTAGTTATTATGAAGATTCTTATCTTTATGAAGATTCAGACGTATATGCACTTTACCAAAATTTAGGAAAACAACCAGATCCTTGTTGCACTCAATCATTTGGTGTTGCTGAAGATTGTGAGTTTCAAGAATGTATTATTGGGGAAGAAACAGAAGAATTATGTGCTTGTGGCAACCAAGTTTGTGGTTTTCCCGATTTAATCCCAGGTCAAGAAAATTTTGTTGATACAGTTCCTAGTTATGAATGGGTAACTGGTAATTATTGTTGCGAAGGTGTTTGTAGTACTGAACCTTGCGGAGATTGTAAAGAAGGAGACATAGTGGTTCAGTCTGTTGTAGATCCAATTACTGAAGAAATTGGTGATCAACAATATGTTTGTACTTGCTTACCCGACCCCCTTGATCCTTTGGCAGGGGATGTTTGTGATTATCTCCCTGGAACTTTTCTACCAAAAGGAAGCCCAGAAATTTGTGCAGACTTAGGAGAATTTGATGACGATTTTAATAACAAAGCAAATTGTATGGATGAAATTTGTTATTCTGTTAAATGTTCTGATATGCCAGGTGGGCAAGAAGCACCATTAGGTTGTACTGCTAAAGATGAACTTGGTAATCCTATCTTTAATATGGTTAATGGTGTACAAAAACCATTTGGTGTTGCATATTTAGACAGCGTAGATAATTATTGGAAATGTTGTTTTCCTTTTGGAGATGCTAATAATCCAGAAAGCAGAGCATTTGCATGTAAAAATTCATTTGATATTCCAGATACTTGTGGGCCTTGTGATTGTTTAGAATTGCATAAACCAGCTCAAGAATTAGTTGCTAATCATGTTTATGGGGACCCATTAATTAAATTAGAATTCTTTTTTGAATGTCAAACAAGCGGTATTGAATTACAAGTTATGAGGTGTGATGGCACACCATCAGAGTGTACAGAAGATCTTAATTGGGAAGTTAGCTTAGAAAACAGCCAAAATTTTTATGATATTGGTCATCAAATTGAATGTTATGCAGTTGATGGTACTGTGCAATATGCTAATAACTGTTTTGATTCTAACGGGCTTTTAAATCCTGGTTCAGTAGCAGGAGAATTGGATTATATCGAAGACACAAAAATTTTACCAAACAAAGATTATACTTATGTAATAAAATCAGCTTATGAAATTGATGGTGAAGTTACTTTTTCAAATGTTGCACACATACAAGTTGGAGATAAACCTTGTTTATATAAAACAGGCCAATTCTGTTTAAGAAGTAATGAAGAATATGGTTACACTGAACCAGGAAAGAGATTTACTTGTGATGATGCAAATATTCTTGATGCAACACCATGTCAGGGCGAGGGTAATCCTTGGCCACCATCAATGTGTGTTGAAGATTTTGATAATAGTGGAAACGTTTCCACACAATGTGTTTCAAACACCCCTTGTATTTTTTGTGGTTCGCCTTTTTCAATGTTTGCAACTGCCCCGCCAGGAATAACGCCATTAATTTTACCAGATGCATTTGTTGATGACAAAAACTATAATTTAGCGGGAAGCGAATCCCTTTGTAATGAAAATCTATTATGTGTTTATGATTACACTCCAACAATAAAGGACACTTATGATTCATGTAACAACATTGGTAGTTGTGCAGATTATAATTCTCCTGAAGCATGTATTGGTGGCACATCTTATACCGGAGATATAGCTATTAAAAATAATTGTTTACCCTATAAATGTAATTGGATTTCCTTGTATGATGCTTCTGCAACAGCAATTATTGATTTTAGTTCCTTTCCGCTCGCCGGTGATGGTGCATTAAGATGGGGTTATTGTATAAATGATGATGAAAGTTATGTGACTTGTGATCAATGTAATAATATCGCTTCAAACGCGGTCTTTAGTTATTGTAGTTTAGATACTTGTAAACAATTTTCAACTTCAAACACCAAATGTTATATTGGTGGTCTTCATGATGAATGTGTTGATTCATCACAAATAAATTGTGGCGCATATAAAGATGTAAAAGAATGTACGGGCGGTCAACCACTTATACTAAATTTAACTTATGATGGTAATAACAAGGTTTGGGGTGACAACACAAAATATCATGAAAGCATGGATGAATTGGGTTTTAAGATTTGTAAATGGGATAGTTTAACTGACAAATGTTTCCAAGATCCTGATTATGATAATAATTCAGTTTATGGTGATGTTGCAATTGATATTACTCCACCAAATACAGAAGTAATTTCCAAGCCAACAACAGATGAACTTCATTTAAAGTTTGCAGTTGTTGATGCGAATTATGAAGGAAGACCAACTGCAGAAGACATGGATGGGCAAGCACCAGACACATATTATTGTTTTCCTTCAGCAAACGAAAACGTTCCTGATTTTGAAGTTATATCTCAAGGTGTTTTAAAAACAGCATATAATCTTGACGATACTCTTGTTAGTCCAGAGCTTCGAAATACTTTAAATTATTTACTGGCCCTAGAGGTAGACAATGGTCATTGGCCAAATGAAAGAGAGGCAGGTTATTGTTATCCTGACGAACTTTATATTTTAGAAGAAGGAGAAGAAGACCTTATTATTAGTAAAGATAACGGCATTCATTCAATGTTTTATTATTCTGAGGATGCTGCAAATAATTTAGAAGAAGTTAAAGAGTTTAAGTTCCATGTTGATTTAGCACCACCAACAATTGAAATTTCTGCTTATCCTATTTTAGATGACGCATATCCTTTTGATGATAGTTCTGTTTTATTTTTAGTAGAATTAGATGAGGTTGCAACTTGTAGAGATCAGTTAGAGGATTATTTAGGAACACCAAAAATTAATCTTGTTTCTGGTAAAAACTTCCAGGCAGTTTATGATGGATTAGAGGACGGAACTTATTTTTATACAGTAATCTGTGAAGACACATTAGGGAACGAAGTAAATGCTTCACACACTCTTAAAATTGAAGCAGATTCAAAGATACAAGCAACACTTCCAAAAGGAATTATTGATTATAGTCCAGTTAATTTAGAAATTAAAACAACATTTCCAAATGGTGATTGTAGAATTGGAAACTCAGAATCATTTGATTTATTAACTTCATTTGAACAAAGCGATATTGCGGTTAGTCAATTCTATAAACATTCAACTCAAGTTTCATTAGAAGAAGATGGCAAATATGTGTATGAAGTACAATGTCAGTTTCCTGATAAGCCAGGAAAAACTTATGAAGATGAAATTCAATTTGTTTATGATACAACCCCTCCAACAACAAAAATAATTGATGTTGAAGGTAATGATTTTGATACAACAAAATGGTATTCTCAAGATGGTGCAGATGAACTAGTTTATTTCTTATGTAATGATGAACCCGAGTTTGGTTTTGGTTGTGAAGAAACTCATTATTGTTTAAATGATTCTTCTGTTGCAGGATGTGATACAATTTATGATGGAACAGAAAATGAAGATATTGAATATGTGTGGTATAGTGCTGCTAATTTCATTCCTTCTGCTCAACCACAGTGGCTATGTTATCAATCTCAAGAATCTATAGAAACAGACGCATCTCAAGTTGAGTATGGTGGTAAAATAGAATCTAAAAATTGTGTTAAGATTTTAGTTGATTCTCCTTCGGGCCCAGTTATTGAAGTAGATGCTTTGAAACAACATACCTCACAAGCAACGGCATATCCTTATTATATCACTGGTTATCAATTACAAGGCGTTGTAATTGATTATGATGCAGAAAATAATCCACCACCAAACAATTTAGTATCTATTCAAGTTTATTCAATGGCGCAAGATGTTCCAAATGAAGACGGAGAATTAGAACCAGAAGATGATGAAGAAGAAGCGCCGGTTGCAATTGATATATACCAAAACCTGCCTGCTAATAATGAATTTGATAAAATGATTACTCTTGCACCAGGATTAAACAAAATAGTATTGACTGCAACAGATAGGTCTGGTAAAACTAGTAATGAAGAATATTTCATTGATGTTTCAAACTTTGATGGTAATTTAATTGAGATTATTAATCCACCAATGGGTGTTTCTAACACAAAAGAATTTGATCTAATTGTTGAAACACCAGAAGAATTACCTACCGCGGACCTTTGTGTTTTATCTACAAACCAATTCATTGGTTATAATGCATGGGAAATGGATTCATTGCCAGGAAAACAATTCATGAGCCACATAAATTATCCTTCTCTTGAGGAGGAATTATATGTTCCAACTTTTGTTAAATGTGATTTTCCAGGTGGTTATTCGGATATTAAAACAATTGATCTTGTTTGGGACAATACTGCCCCAGAATTAGAAGATGTTTTTATTAACCCTAGTGATAGAAAAGATCCACCAAATATTGTGGAAAAAGCAGTTACATTTAATCTTACTGTTGTAACAAACGATAAGGCAAGGTGTAAATTATCAACTGTTGCTGATAAAAGTTATTTTGCAATGGACCAATTTGCTAATTATGAAGAATTAGATTATATTAATGAATTTGAAGTTATGGGATCACAATTAGAAGATGGTCAATCATATACTTATTATATCCAATGTGATAATGGTCCAACAGAACCAGCTTCTAATCATATTTCTCCAGTTTATGAGTTTACTTTTAAGGTTGATTACTCATTGCAGACATTTATGGAATTAATTGAACCAGAGGAATATGTTGGTGAATCTTCTGTAATGTTTGAATTACATTCTACAAAAAAAGCAATGAACTGTAAATTTGGACCAACAACAGAAACAATGGTTAACCAACTGGCAACTGTTGTTGAAGGTTTTGATGCATTTAAGATTCATACTGGTGGCCCAATTGTTTTAGAAGATGGTAAACACACATTTTATTTTGATTGTTTGACCGCTACTGAAGGACACGTTAAAGATAATTTTGATTTTTATGTTGATACTAGTGCACCATTAATGACAAAGGTTAAAACAATTGATTATAGTGCATCTTTAAACACCTTAACTGCAAATTGGGAAGCAGATGATCCAACAACACAAATTACTATGTATAATTTCTCAATAGGTACTTCGGCAGGTTTAGATGATATTTACGAATGGAGAGAAACTTCTAATCATAAAAAAACAGTTTCTGGTCTTAATCTTACAAATGAAACTTCTTACTGGTGGAATTTGAAAGCACAAAATTCAGTTGGTTTATGGAGTGAGGTTGTAAGTAATGAAACATATGTTGATACTAGTTTTAATCCTATTGGTGGTGATTCAATCGGGGAAATTGATTTATGTAATAATGGTATTTTGAATACAGATGAAACAGATATTGATTGCGGTGGCGTTTGTGATCCTTGTTTAAATGGAGATAATTGCGACAACCATAATGATTGTGCAAGTGCTCAATGTCAAAGTAGTATTTGTATTAGTGCAAGTTGTGAAGACTCTATTTTAAATCAACAAGAGTCTGATATTGATTGTGGTGGACAATGTGGTTCATGTGCAGAAGGCATGAATTGTAATATTAATAGTGATTGTGAAGCTAATTTTTGTAAGGCCGGAATTTGTACCTTGCCAAGTTGTAGCGATGGTGTTCAAAATGGTCAAGAACAAGGTATTGATTGTGGTGCAGATTGTATGGATGAATGTAAAATAAAAGAATCAGAAAAAACAGGGACTTGTGATGACGGAATCAAAAATCAGAATGAAGAAGGTATTGATTGTGGTGGCTCTTGTAAGACTTGTGAAATGCCGCCAGACCCAAATAAAGATCCAGAACCTAAATCATCTGGCTTGTTTGGTTGGTTTATGATTCTTATTTTAATTGCAGTTATTGCAGGAGGGGGTTATTATTACTATTCATCTTATTTATCAGGATCTACAATTTCAGTTGCTAAGATTAAATCAGATGTTAATAAACTAATTAATAAGTTTAAAGGTAAACCACCAAAAAAACCACCTGCGCAAACAATGAATCAACAACAGGCATATGTTCCTAAACAAACAACCACTCCTTCGCGAACACCAATTCGAAGAAGGGCAGCATCATTATTTAAACCATTGTCAAAAGAAGAGAAACAACAAAAAGCATTATCAAAGAAAAAACAACGTAGTAAAATCTTTGATGTGTTTGGTGGGTCAGAATCAAGTACAGATGACACTCCTAATGTTACTTCAAAAAGATCTTCTTTATTTGTCTCTAAATCTAATAAACTAAGATCCTCTTCAAATTCAAAAACTGAAAAAATAAAATTAAGATCAATTGATGGTCCCAAATCTTCAACAACAAAATCTAATCCTAAAACAGACTCCCCCACATTATTAAAATTAAAAGATTTAACAAATAAAGAATCTTCTTCAATTTCAAGATCAACCAAGAAGTTTAATGAAGGATCAACTAAATCCAAAGATGCATTGGGGCGTTTAGCTAAAATGACAAAAAAGAAATGAGGTGTTTAAATGTCTAAGAAATCACAGATACAACAGGCTTTTTTTTATATTCTCGCAATATTTATCATTGGCACGATTTTACTTTTGGGAGTTAAATATGTTGGTAAGATTATGGATCAACTCCATACAGTTGATTTAGTAACATTTAAGACTTCTTTGGAAGATGATTCTGAAGTTATGGCTGTTAAATATGGGAGTTGGGAAAAAAAGGATTATATTGTACCCAAGGATATTAAAAAAATGTGTTTCTTTACAATAGATCCCATTTATAGCAATAAATGTGATCAGTATGAAGAATTAGACCCCTTAATGTGTGATTTATGGCAATCTGGTCAAGAAAATGTAATTGCGGTGCCTTTTATGGAACTTGAATCAGGAATTAATCTTACAAATATGGAAGTAAAAAATATCGCAGGTTATCATTGTTTTGCAGTGGCTGAAAAAAGAATTTCAATTAAGATTACTGGTAAAGGAAATGGTGTGATTGTATCAGAACCTTAATTTTTAATTTTTATTATTTTAATTTTTATTATCGCGGACTTTTAAAATGAAAAAAAGGGGTGTAGTTGAAGTACAATTTAATTGGATCTTTATTTTTATAGTTGGTACTATCATTCTTATGTTTTTTATTTTTGTTGGTAAATCTTATTTAGAGTCTTCTAATGTAAAGCTTGCAAGTAAAGTTAGAACAGACCTAGATTCAATTATGAAAGGGGCAACATCTTCTACTAAATCAGCTTCAAAATTAGAAATTCCGCGGCTTAAACTGAGTTTTACTTGTTATGCGGAATGTAGTGATGATGGTTGTAGCTCAGATTTTTCAATAGGGGATACTGGCGTAAATAAAGAAACCAAACACGAAACAATATTTTCGATAGGGGAAATGAAAACCGATTTTTTAATTACTTGGACATTAGATTGGAGTATGCCCTTTAAGGTTACTAATTTTCTTTATTTAACAAATCCTAGCGTGAGATATATACTGGTATATCAGGATGATACTGAAAAAGTATTTGCAGAAAAGGTATATCATCTTATGTTAGATAATGATTTTCTTACTGTAGATTTAGTCTCAGAACAAGAAATGCAAGATATAGAAAATTGGGGGCATAAATTCGTACGGTTTGTATTTTTTTATCCCTTTGATGTTGTTGATGTTAGCGAAGATATAACAAATGAAATTGATTTTGATGTTGTTATTCTTCCAGACAAATTTTTTACAGGGAAAGCAATACTTCGGGGTTATGATGATGTTTATGGTGGGTTTCAATATGATGATGTTCCTGTTTTAAGTTATTACACTAAAGAAATGTTAATAGGGATTATTTTTTCAAAAGATGCAGAATTTTATCAATGTAACATGATTAAATCCTTCAACAGCTTAAATAGAATCTTAGATCTTTACAGTGCACGAGCTTATTATCTTGCCGAGATGTCTGCACAAAACCCAAATACGGCACACTGCGCATCTGTTTATGCTCAATTTATTGATTTATCTCTCTCAAATAAGTTAGAATATCCACTTGAATTTACAGATGAGGCATTTTTCAGTCTAAAAAATAAGCTGGGATTAATCTCAGAAACAGCAAAGAGTGTTAACAAAAAAGCAATTGTGAATTCATGTCCAAGATTATATTAAATTTAAGCAATGTATTAAACTCAAAAAGAATCATAAAAATGAAACAAAAAAATATTTACTTCAAGAATAAAATTAAAAAAAGACATAATAGAAAATCTCAGTTAAAAATAGGGGAATCTATTCTAGTATTAATGATATTTTTTATCTTATTAGTTCTGGGTCTTATTTTTTATGCTAAGATACAAGTGCATTTAAATGAAGAAGAAAAAGATAAATATCAAGCAAAGAGAATAATTGATATGGCTTTGGCAGTTAAATTTTTACCAGAATTACAGTGTAGTACTCAAGCAACCGAAGAATTTGATTGTATAGATCTTGCTAAACTTGAATCGTTTGAGAAAGTTGTTGGAGAAAATCTACTTTATCAGCGTTATTATGCTCAATTATTTCCTAATGCTAAAATTATAATTAATCAATCTTTTAGTCCACGTGGCGAGGCTTTATCTGAATCAGGAAAGATTTTAATTGATAATGTGTATGAACTAGACCCTACAAAAAGAGCATCCTTAACTATATTGTCTTTACCAGTTACGTTATATGATCCAATAATGGATATTAATTCATTTGGATTTATTACTTTGGAGGCTTATAGTTAAACTAATTAAAATGATCAACAAAAACAAACAAAATTTCAAAAGAAGAGTAAAGAGGGCCCAAACAGAGATAATGGGGTTAATGATTATTGTAGTTATACTTTCTATGATTATTTTATTTGTTGTTTCGGTAGTATTTTTTAAGCCAAAAGACGATCCTTTGTCAAGTTTTATACAAAAAGATCTTTCTACTAGTATAGTGAGTGCAATGTTAAAAACAGATTCTGGTTGTACAAAGGATACAACAATGGAAGATTTATTTATTGATGCAGTAAGGGGCAATACAATTACTTGTAAAGACGAAATATTATCTCAAACATATTATGAAAACCCCAGTTGTGAAAATATTATTACTGGGCAGGATGCTTTAAATTGTGGTGTTTCCCAGATCTTAATGCCCCTTCAGCAAATGATGCGTCCTTATCATTTTATGGTGAAGGCAGGCCCAACATTTTATTTTAATGAATCATTTAGACAAGGTGATTTTTATGGTTCTAAGAGCATGGATGTTACACCATATACTCTTCCAGTTTATCCAACGGACAAAGTTTTAGAAATTTGGTTGTGTATAGGTGGTGAATGCCCAAATATTTAAAACAAAAGAATTCCATAATCTTTATAGAATTTATCATAATCTTTATATATGAGATTGACTCAGAGATGTATATGCTTATTAAAGGCGAGGTGAAATAATGTTTAAAAAAGGTGACATATCACTTAATATGATTATTTTAGCAATAATTGCATTATTGGTTTTAGTAATCATTGCTGCTGTGTTTACAGGGAGATTAGCTATCTTTAATTTAGGAATTTCTGATTGTTTAAAGATTAAAAATGCAGAATGTGAACCTATCTCTTGTGATGCAGGTTATGTTGAGGATAGAACAAGCAAATGTATCCAAGATGGAAAACCAACTAATGAAGTTTGTTGTCTTCCACAAGATTACTCGGAGATGACGGGTTATTAGTTTTTTCTTTTTTCCTTTCTTATTTTTTTCTATAAATCAAATTAAAATAGATTATTAGTAAAAAATTAAGTTTTAGAATTAATTCTTAATTAATTTTCAGGCATTGCGTGGCTATAAACATCATTTTCCAACTTAAGTCTTCCATCTTTTACCATATTTTCTAAGAATACTTTGATTTGTTCTGCTGGAATTCCTGCTTTTTGTGATATTTCTTCAATTTTTGATGGATTTATCCTTAAAATAAGGTTAATAAGATTAGTTATTAATGTAAAACCATTGGTTTTCAATACTTTATTTTCACCTTCAAAGTTTTTAATTAACATGTCTAATCTATGTAACTTGCTTTGAATCTCATTAAGATAATTTGTAAAATCTTGTGCATTATAAACAAATTTATCAGGGCTAATTATCTCAATGGATGTTGGCATAAAATCAAAGCAGAACCACATTAACTTATCAATATTAGTAAATTCAAGCTCTAATTCAACAAACGCATTGAAAAAGTTCTTTTTTTCAGGTTCTTCTTTTGCCTCTGCAAAGTCTGATTTTAGGACTATAACGCCTTCTTCTTTTTTTAGCTCTTCTACATAATCTTTTAGGATCTTATCTAAATGTTCCTTTGGTTTACCAATCATAGTAATGATTGTTCTAATTATGATTTTTTCTTCTTCCATTCTACACTTAGAATCTTGATTTATTTAAAAAGATTATGATATTTAGTCCCTATAACACATAAAGGCTTTGTTATGTTGTGTCTTTTCCCACCCCTTTTTGCTATATTTGGCCTCTTTTCAAAGCAATTAACCCCAAATTTAGGCAAAGTAGTAGTATTAACAACCATTTTGTGGTGTTTTTAGTGTTTTGTTTTCTAT
>Ga0209665_1001508_pt1 | contig 13116 bp, 13 predicted proteins | sample SaaInlV_200m_DNA_2_FD_184675 | JGI IMG/M metagenome (GOLD analysis project Ga0209665, IMG submission 184675) | Marine microbial communities from expanding oxygen minimum zones in the Saanich Inlet - Saanich Inlet SI074_LV_135m_DNA (SPAdes) (version 2) | ecosystem: Environmental > Aquatic >... | reverse complement strand
TAGACTACAAAAAACCAATGGATGTGTACCAAGAAAGTATAAAATTAAACCAGAATAAGAAGAAGGCTTCTTAGGATGTTCTATATAAGAAATTTTAAAAAGTTGTCAGAGGTTTTGGGGTGTTAAATTATTATAAGAAAATTCTACTTTTACTGAGTGTTAATTTTTGGGGGGATTACAATACCTACAACTTAAAGTCTTGTTTTTTGCAGTAGGTATAATAATTATTTTTATGCCTAATGGTTGGTGACACCTCTTATTAAAAAAATGATTAAATTTTTTAAGATTGATGCATGTAGAAGTGTAATTAGTAGGCTTCATTGGCTTCTTGTGCCGTTCGTTTTTCTATATCTTATTTTAGTTATTAAAGAAAATAAACAACCTAATGGAAAAGTTGTGGCTTTAGTAAAAAGAAGCAGAGTCACTATTTTAATGTTGGATTCAAATCGTTATAGAGGAGATATAGATGTATTGGGAAGTGATTTAGAGTTTAGGGTTTTATTTTTTGAGCAAAGGCACTTATCAAAAATACAAAAACTTTTTATTAATATAGATTCTCTTATTGCAACTGACATCATTCAAAATAGATTATCTAAAGAGGATAGAATAAGACACAATTGTTTATTGAATTTTCTTAAAATAGAGCTTACCATGTTGTCATTCATTTTTAAAATAAAATGTGTTACGACAGCCCATTTTAAATACATAGAAGACTATAGTGTTACATATATATTTCAGAAGATAGGCGTTCCGTATATCCTTCTATACAGAGAGTGTAATCTTTATGCTGATAATATTTACAGCAAATCATTTGATCAAATGAAAGCCTATGTAAAGTTTTGGGGCACACAAATTATTGTACACAATGATTTAACAAAAAAAGCATTAATAGATTCTAATTTTTGTAGTCAAAATCAAGTAAGCGCATTAGGCGCTTTAAGGGTGGACTATTTATCAGATCTTTATAATAACTATTTGTATCAGAAAGAAACTTTACCAAAAAAAAGAAAAAAATTTACATTATTTTATTTCCCACCCGTGTCAGCATCATTTATTTTGTATGAAGCCGGGGGGCTTCATAAGATTTCCTGGTTAAACCTTAACCGTCTTTTTATTGACTTGAATGAGGCAATACTTGAGCTAGCTTACGAGAATAAAGATATTGATTTTGTGATAAAGCCAAAGGCCGATTTTATTTCTTCCTCATTGCCCCCACTATACAAGATACATAATGACTTTGTAGGTAAGTTTGGAAAATTGAAAAACTACAGTATATCCCCCGATGAAAACGTATATAAATTAATAATTGATAGTGATATTGTTTGTGGAATGGAGTCATCAACATCAATAGAATCGTTACTGTTTGGCAAGGAGATTATTGTGCCTTTTTTTTATAATTATATAAAGTCTGATTTTTTTATAAAATCATTTCCATGGAAGGAGCAGTTAGAGTACTTTACTATAGCATCTAGCAAAAAAGAATTTAAAGAAATTTTCTACAATAAAGTTGCAAGAATTAATCATTCTAATCAGGGTAAAAACTCAGTTAAGATGGATATTTTCCAAAATTTATTTGGAAAATTGGATGGTAATATTGGTAAAAGATATGGAGATAAAATTAAGGAAATAGTTAAATAGTGAAAAATAAACGTTTATTGCTATGGTGCTCTCCTGGGTTTGGCTTTGTTGATATATGGCTTCCTGTCATTAGAGAGTTAAAGGAGCAGGAGGGAGTGGTAGTTGATTTTGTATTTCCTGAACCATCCTCCATACGATTGGAGGATGAAAATAGTGACCTATTTAATCTTGCTGAACAGTTTTCAGATAGGATAATATTTAAAGGGTATTCTGGGCGTTGGTTTATTTCTAAAACATTGGGTGAGGCGAAGGTTAATACTAGACTTAGTAAGATCGATAAAAAAATAATGCGATTTTCGTCTAGATTGAAATATGGAAAGCTGTCCAAATTCCATTTTTTGAAAACACTCGGAGAATATATTTATTCAATGCATAAATATATTTTTTTTATCAAAGATTTTTTTAACTTTCCGTGTTTGTATAATTTTGCATCTTTGAAAAATACAGATGGAATTCTATGTGATATTACGGTAGAGGGAATGGCTTGCAAAAAAGCTAAAAAGCTTGGGCTCATCTAAAGTTAAACAATTAGTTGATCTCAAGCCTACAACACCCAAATCTTCTTCTATCTCTATTAGTCACCAATGCCAATTACTAGACATTAGCAGAAGTGGCTTGTATTACAAGCCACGAATTAACCACGCTAAGCAAACAATCAAGAGCCATATCACCAAAGTATTTGAACAGATACCCATTTACGGTGAGAAGAAAGTTCATCAACAACTGCTTGAGGATGGCGTCAAGGTCAGCTTAAACACGGTGGCACGTTACCGTCAAGAGTTAGGCTTGCAAGCCGTGTTAGCTGTTAAGCAGGTAAATACAACCATACCAATCAAAGAGCACAAGAAGTATAGCTACAAGCTTCGAGGCCTTGATATTAGCCATGCTAATCACGTATGGAGCACCGACATAACCTATATCAAAATTGCTGGCGGCATGGTTTATATGGCAGCCGTCATTGATTGGCACTCTAAAGCGGTGCTATCACACAGAATATCCACACCCAGAAATATTTAATACCGATCAAGGTAGTCAATATACCAGTGAGGTGCACACTCAAAAACTCAAGAAGCTTGGCATTACTATATCCATGGATGGTAAAGGTAGAGCAACAGATAATATCTGCATTGAGCGCTTCTGGCGAAGCGCCAAATGCGAAAGAATATATTTAAACGTATACCAATCTATTGACGAACTAATCACTGATGTAGATGACTATATCGAGTTTTATAATCATCAAAGATTCCATCAAACGCTAGATTACAAAAAACCAATGGATGTGTATCAAGAGAGTATAAAATTGAGCCAGAATAAGAAGAAGGCTTCTTAGGATGTTCTATATAAGAAATTTTAAAAAGTTGTCAGAGGTTTTGGGGTGGTAAAAATCTTCATTTGACAAAAATATCTATACTAGGTATTGACCAAATATTAAATGATAAATATAAGAAAGAAAGATGAATTCTCCATAAAGAGAACAGCCTTTATAGCTTCGTTAATGCCGATAAATTACATCTATAATGATGCGAATAAGTATAACATTAATAAGGTTATTTACTATAAAAACGTCCATAAGAGTAGTTGTGATATTATTAAAAAAAGATATCCGAATATTAAAATAGTGAATTTTAGTGAAAATGGGTTTAAAAGAAATGTGCAATTATTTGTTGAGATTGTTAAAATGAAAATAACAAATAAACATATAATTTTTTTTCATGAATGTTGTTGGCCGGAGTTTGATATCTTAGTATCGATTATAAGGCCAAATGGATGGTTTTCACCGTTACATAATTTTTCTGTATCTGCTGTTCTTGTTGAAATGGTTGATATCCCTTGTCCGACTTCTATAATTGGTAAATTTTTAAGAAAGTTGTACAGTATATTTTTCCGTCATTTGTTTGATATATATGATATGCCTGTTGTCGGAAAGGGGCGCAATTATGCTTTAAGCTTTAAAAAGTATCCAGATAGTATTAAACAAGTAATGCTGGTTGAACCAGATAGAGGAGATCATGGTAAAGATATAGATTTACAAGAAATTGATAAGAATAACATATTGATACTTGGAGGCACAGAAGCGATTAAAAATACAAATGAATTAATTGATTTGTATAGGAAGATTGCCCATAAATTTAACAAAAATGGTTTTTGTGTTTATTATAAAGATCATCCAACAGATCCTTTGAATCTTAAGTCTAATGATTGTATTGTTCTTGATTCTAAAATACCTGCAGAGCTTATAGATATTAAATTTGATATTGTAATATCGGCGTCGTCAACAGCATTGCCTAAGTTGGCTGGAAAAAAAATTTCAATCATGAATATGTTGCATACTTGGAAAGATGGTTGTAAACACTTACGATATAGTTGCATCATGTCAATACCTGGTTCAGAGAAAGTTGTATTTATAAAATCGTTACATAACCTTGATGTTTTTATAAAATGAATAGCGCTATCACAATAGTATTGCCAGCTTTAGGGGGTGGAGGGGTCGAAAGATTGTTTGTGCACCTTGCAAATGATTGGGCTGAGCATGGTTTTCAAGTAAGCATATTGCTTATGGAAAAACGAGGAGAATTCTTGAATCTTGTCTCTCAAGATGTCAAGATACTAGAGCTTAATGTTAAGAGATATAGGGATGTGTTAAAACCGTTAGTTGGATATTTGAAGAGATCCAGTTCTGATGTAGTTATTACTGCAATGTGGCCCTTAAATTCAATAGTTGCCATATCCTGGTTTTTGTCAGGAAGGCGTTCCAAGTTGTTTCTTAGTGAACACGAAAATCTAACAGAATCATACATTAACCAAGGAAAGGAAAATGAATTTATATTTAAAAAAATAATTAAATATACATACTCAATCTCAACAGGCGTTGTTGCTGTTTCTAATGGAGTTAAGCAAGATTTAATTAATATTGGAGAACTGCAAAAAAACACAATTAAAGTCATATATAATCCCGCTGCTACTGGCGTAGATATGTGTCAAGAAGGCGCTAATAATAAATATTGGAGAAATAAGTTTGAGTATCATATTCTTTCAGTTGGTCGACTAACTTTTCAAAAAGATCATGAAACTTTGATTAAGGCGTTTTCATTTTCGTTAGAATATATAGATGCAGAACTTGTAATAGTAGGACAAGGTGAATTAAAAAAAGATCTTTTAGATTTGATAAGGGAATTGAATCTTGGTGACCGTGTACGCCTTGTAGGATTTCAGATAAACCCATCTTGTTGGTATAAATTCTCTGATCTATTTGTTCTTTCATCTCGTTGGGAAGGATTTGGAAATGTTATTGTTGAAGCGCTTGAATATGGAGTGCCAGTATTAAGTACAGATTGTCCAAGTGGTCCATCGGAAATTCTTGAAAATGGTAGGTATGGTAGTCTCGTCCCTATTGGCGATACAGTTTCAATCTCAAAAGAAATAATTAGACTTGTATCTATGAAGCATGATAAAAAAAGACTAATTGAAAGGGCTAATGAATTTTCAGTTAAAAAAATATCCTTAGAGTATTTAAATTATATTTTTCAGTGAACATGAGAAAAAACATTATTCGACCATGTCCAATATGTGGCAATCATCAACTAAAACTTAACATAGAGCATGTAACACTTTATTGTAAACAAGAATTCAAATATTTAAAATGTAATCGTTGTAATTCGGTTTATGTGGACCCTGTGCCTAACGACGAAATACTATCAAAAATCTATAATAAAGAAACATACCATGATAGTCATTACTTGCCCGACTGTCAAAATCTCTATATTGATTCTATTCAGTATTTGTTTGACTATATTGAAAGTAAATCAACCATTCTTGATTATGGGTGTGGGCACGGACATTTTATTAAGGAAGCGCAAGATCAAGGTCTAATCGCTACTGGTGTTGAGTACGGCTCAGATATTGCTACTGCTGCCAAGGAATATTCTGGTTGTAAGGTGTTTTCATTGCAAGAATGGGAAAATAGTGAACTTGTTAAATATGATGTAGTTCATTTAGGCGATGTTTTAGAGCACTTGACTGATCCGCATGATACTTTAGAAATGTTATTAAAGCATATCAACAACAATGGTATATTGTTTATCGAAGGCCCTCTAGAGAGGAATATAAGTGTAGTTTTCATTGCGTCTACCATATTTAGACATGTAAAGAAGTTTTTTAGATTCAATAATAAATATGTGAAAATTCCTCCTACTCACTTATTTATTGTTGGAGAAAAACAACAGCTTATGTTTTTTAACAAGTATTCTAACAATATTTCACTACTTAAATGGTCTATATATGAAGATGGATGGCCTTATAAACAAGGTGGTGTTGTCAAAAGGATTATCGCATACGTGGCTATTTTTTTTAGTGGCAAGAAATTTTTTGGAGCGACTTTTGGAAATAGGTTTTATGCAGTTTTCAAGGTAAATAATAACTAGAACTTGTAATGAATAATAATCAATCAATTATTTCTTCTCTTAATGCATTATGGGGACATATGCATGAAAATAGAAAGATAAAATTTTATCTTCTTTTTGTTTTATTGGTGATAAGTTCTTTTGCTGAAGTTTTGAGTATAGGGGCAATCCTTCCATTTATAGGGGCAATTACTGCACCGGATTATATTTTTAACCATCCGCACTCACAATTTGCCATACAGTTGCTAAATATAAACTCTTCTGTAGAGTTAATCCTCCCGTTAGCTATTATTTTTATTATTGCAATAGTATTTTCTGGGATTATACGCCTTTTTACGATATGGTTTAATACTCAACTATCTTTTATAGTTGGCGCTGATATGAGTATTGATATGTATAAGAAAACATTGTATCAGCCATATTCTACCCACATATTGCGTAATAGTAGTGATGTAATAAGTGGAATAACTAATAAATCACATGCAATCACAAGCGTAATAACAAGCGTATTAGGCATTGTAACTTCATTTATAATTTTGTTGTCAATAATTTTAACGCTTATTATTATTAATCCAGGTGTGATATTTTTGATTATTATTGGGTTTGTTTTTTTCTATTATTTAATTATTTCTATTTCACGTAGTAGGCTTTCATTAAATGCCAGCATTATAGCAACAGAATCAACTAATGTTATAAAGGCACTTCAAGAGGGTTTGGGAGGTATTAGAGACGTATTAATCGATAATACTCAGGAGTACTATTGCAGTATTTTCAGTTCTTCCGATATTCCCATGCGTAAAGCCCAAGCTAACAATGCCTTTATTGGCTTAAGCCCTAGAATAGTTATGGAAATGTTGGGCATATTATTAATATCGTTAATGGCTTATTTCATTTCCCAGGATTTTAGCTATATTGCTGGATCAGAAACTGATAGCTCTATGACAATGCCAATATTAGGTGCTATTGCTTTAGGGTTACAGCGAACACTACCACTTCTCCAGCAAATATATTTAGGCTGGGCAACCATTCGAGGCTTCCAATATTCTCTGTTTGATGCCATAGAGTTTCTTGATCAAAAATTTCCTGATTATATTAATAAGTTAGACAATAAAGAAATATCTTTTTTAAAAAATATTACAATAAGTAAATTATCATTCCAATATAGCAGTCAACTACCATTGGTGTTGAAGGATGTTTCTTTTACTATAGAAAAAGGTAGCAATATTGGATTTATTGGTTCTACTGGTAGTGGGAAAAGTACATTGCTTGATATCATTATGGGTTTGCTAGAGCCAACTTCAGGAAAGATAGTGATAGATGATAATACGGTATTAACCGGAAATGAACGAATGTGGAGGAAAAATATTTCCCATGTGCCACAACATATATTTTTAGTTGATGGCAGTATCGCAGAGAATATAGCTTTTGGCATTCCTAGTGGTGATATTGATATGGATATAGTTAAATTGGTTGCACATCAAGCTCAGATCGCAAATTTTGTAGAAAAAATGTCGAATAAATATGATACTCATGTTGGCGAGAATGGAATTCGTATGTCCGGTGGACAGCGACAGCGTATTGGTATAGCAAGGGCACTTTATAAAAGGTCAGATATATTAATATTAGACGAAGCAACTAGTGCACTTGATGACAAAACAGAGAAAGCAGTAATGAGATCCGTAAGTGAAATAGATGATAATATTACAGTGCTTATAATTGCGCATCGCCTAACCACCTTATCAGGTTGTTCTAAAATTATAGAACTCAATAATGGAAGTATTGACAAAGTTAGTAGTTATGAAGAAATAATGAACTTATCTCTTAATACAGAAAACGACCCCCAAGAATAAGTAAAAATATGCAGACTAACTTAATTATTAGAAAGTTAACAAAATAAAGAGGTGCGTGTGAAAGACGTTTTTAAAAGATTTTTTTTTTTAGTATACACCATGATTCCATTTAAAAAAATAATATTTATTTTTGTTAGAAAAATATGGAATCCGCCACAATCTATCTATCAGCATTTGAACTTTAATGGGGAGTTTGTAGTCAGTATTGACAATGAAAAATCTTTTAGAATATATAACTATGGTCATTTAATTGAAAATCGTATATTTTGGACTGGACTTAGAGGTAGCTTTGAAGGAAGGTCGTTGAATTTATGGATAAAATTGGTAAAATTGTCAAGCTGTGCAATTGATGTTGGGAGTAATAATGGATTGTACTCTCTTACTGCTAAGGCTGTAGATCCAGAGGTAGAGGTTTATGCATTTGAGCCGGTTAAACGTGTTTATAAAAAACTAGTAAATAATAATAATATCAATAACTATGGAATTTTTTGTATAAATAGTGCTCTATCTGATATTGACGGGGTTGGGAATATATACGATACAGGTGAAGACCATGTATATTCAGCAACTATCAGTAATACAACTGATGGTGCTGGCACATTACGAAAGGTAAGCCTGACCAAGCTTGACTCTTTTGTTGAAGATAAAAATATTTGCGTTGACTTGATAAAAATTGATGTTGAAGGGCATGAGCCTGAAGTATTAATGGGATTTATTAAAAATCTTAGTAAATTTAGACCAACCATGCTTATTGAAGTTCTAACGGACGAAGCTGGAATTAAAATCCAGGAGATCATTGGGAATGATGAGTATTTATATTTTGATATAAATGAAAGCGGATCAGTTGTGCAACAGAAAAATATAAAAAAATCCTCATCCTATAATTATCTTATTTGTCAAAAAAAGATAGCAAGAAAATTAAGGCTTATATGATTTCAGTGTTTTTATTAAAATCAAATATATCATCTACAAATTATTATTTTAAATGTGAAAAAGTTTAGCATAATCATACCTTCTTTTAATCAAGGAAAATTTATTGAAAGATGTATAAGATCAATTCTATCAGAAAAGAAAAATGTTGAAATTATCATTATAGATGGTGAAAGCAGTGATAATACAGTTGATATCATACAAGCCTATAGTAAAGAAATAGCATATTGGGAGTCTGTACCAGATAAAGGCCAAAGTCATGCTATTAACAAAGGGCTAGAAAAATGCACTGGTGAAATAATAAACTGGATTGCTTGTGACGATTTTCTAGAGAAAGGCAGCTTAAGAAAAATAGAAAAAGCATTTGAAAATGATATTGATGTATATTGTGGACTGGCAAGAATTATTGAGAACGATATTGTTACATGTCATAAGATTAGCTCTAAATATACATATTCATGGTCATTTACATTAGCATTTGGTCAAAACATGCAACCTGCTACGTTTTGGAAGCAGCAGGTGTTTCTTGAAATGGCACCGGTTCGAGAGGATCTTCATTATATTATGGATGGTTATATGTGGCTTAAATATATACTAAAATATGGCTATAGTCGTATTTGTTTTGATAACAAAAATATTGTTGTAAATGTAGACATGCAAATTGATGCAAAATCGGTTAAGCATATTGATAAATTTTACAATGAGTGGCTTACTATATTTTCATGGATAAAAGATTCATGTGATAATGCTAATAAAGCTAGTAAAAATAGTGCTTGTTTTGAAATAAATCAGCATTTGGTTTGTAATGAGATTAATAAAATTAACTTTTATTTATTAGTTGATAGAATGTTTAAAACCGGTCTCAGTAAAAAGAAAAGGTTAAGATTTGATGTACTGGTGGAGATAATTAAGAAAAATCCATTGTGGCTCATTAAGTATTATCTTTTTGAAAAATCAAACATGAAGAAACTTAGAGGAATACCATCGAATATTGACTCTAAAGGTTTTTGATTAAGCTATTTAATTCAATAGAAAATATTAGTTGACATCGGCATTACTATAATGAAAGTTTTGTATATTACATATGATGGAATTTTGGAGCCCTTGGGTCAGTCACAGGTTTTGGGGTATATCGAAGAGTTAGCAAAAAATAATAAAATATATTTACTAAGTTATGAGAAGAAACAAGATTTAAAAGATAAAGAAAGTTTGAATTCTTTATCCAAAAGACTGAAAAACAACAATATAACATGGTATCGACATCGATATCATAAAACGCCTTCAGCACTAAGTACTTTATATGATATTTCTATAGGTGTGATTAAGTCAAGTTATATTATCTTAAGGCACAAGGTAGATGCGTTACATACTCGTAGTTATGTCCCTACAATGATTGCATATATTATAAAAAAAATCTACGATAAAAGGTTTATTTTTGATATGCGCGGTTTTTGGGTTGATGAGAGGATTGACGGTGGTTTGTGGAATAATAATTCCTCTATTTATAAAATAGCAAGAAATTTAGAAAAGAAGTTTATAAAAAACTCTGATCATATTGTTGTTTTGACATATGCGTCTAAAAAAGAATTAATTAGTAATTATGAAGTACATAATACTTCAATATCGGTAATTCCAACTTGTGCTGATTTGGATAGATTTAAACCTGTAGAGCAAGATGTTATAAAAAATGATTTAATCTTGGGATATGTTGGCTCTATTGGCACATGGTATCTTTTTGATAAAGTTTTGTATGTATTCAAGAAGCTACAACAAATTAATTCAAATTTTAGGTTGCTAATTATTAACCGATCACAACATGCTCAAATAGAAGAAGAACTAAATAAGGCTAATATTAATAGATCTTGTGTTGAAGTAATATCGTGTAATCACAAAGATGTACATAAATATATTAGAGTGATGGACGCTGGAATTTTTTTTTATAAGCCATCATTTTCTAGAATTGCATGCTCTCCAACAAGATTCGCTGAGTTCATAGGTTGCGGGGTCCCATGTATCATCAACGCGGGTGTTGGAGATTTAGATCAAATTATCCTTAAAGAAAAAGTTGGCATTGTGCTTGATTCGTTTGAGGAGAGTGGTGTAGATTTTGCTCTTTCTAATTTTATTGAAATAATGAACAATCCATTAACAAAAGAAAAATGTAGGCTGAATGCTATTAATCGTTATTCTCTTTTAGATGGTGTGAAATCATATAATAAAATATATAAAAGTATGGAAAGTGATAATGAAAAAAAATCTTGATAAAACAACAATAACAAGCTTCGGAGAAGAGTGGCAGCGTTTTGACCAATCTCAGTTGAACGAAAAAGAGGGTTGTAAAATATTTAACGAGTATTTCACAATATTTCCATGGGATAAGGTCAATAAAGATTCGGTCGGTTTTGACATGGGGTGCGGCACTGGAAGGTGGGCTAAGTATTTTGCACCAAAAGTTGGCCAATTATCATGTATTGACCCCTCTAAAGCGCTTGATATTGCAAAGGACAACCTTTCCAATATTAGTAATATTTCTTTTATTTCTGCTACTGTTGATGAAGATTATTTACCATTAAATAGCCAAGATTTTGGTTATTCTTTAGGTGTTTTACATCACATTCCTGACACAAGTTCTGCAATTAAAGGTTGTGTAAAAGTACTTAAGAGTGGTGCTCCATTATTACTTTATCTATATTATGCTTTTGATAATAGGCCGTTTTATTTTAAATTGATTTGGAAAATCTCTAATTTAATAAGGCTGGTTGTTAGTCAACTACCTGACATGATGAAAAATTTATTGACAGATGTTTTCGCTTACACTTTGTACTATCCACTATCTAAAATGTCATTATTTTTTGAGAAACTTGGGTTTAATGTAAGCTCATTTCCGCTATCATACTATAGGAATCATAGTCTTTATACTATGAGAACAGATTCTAGAGATAGGTTTGGCACCCCAATGGAGCACAGGTTTACAAAAAAACGGATAGAAAAAATGATGAAGGATGCTGACCTTCATAATATAAGGTTTTCTGAATCAGCTCCGTATTGGTGCGTTGTTGGTGAGAAAAAATGATTAAAGTGATTGGGTTGGCTCTTTATGGGGCAAAGACAGCAAGTACACGCCAAAGATTACTTCAGTATATTCCAGATCTTCTAACTTATGGAATTGACCTAAAAGTTCATTATTTGCTAGATGATGACTATATTGAAAAAACTTTTTCTGGCGGCTCCCCTTCAATACTTTCTATAATTAGGAGTTATTATTGTAGAATTCAGATGCTGTTAAAAGCGCGCAATGTGGATTTAATAATTCTCCATTGTGAATTGTTACCTTTTGCACCATATTGGTTTGAAAAAATACTTCTTAGATTTCCTTATATATATGATTTTGACGATGCTTTTTTTTTAAAATACAAACGTGGAAAATATGCTTACATGTCTCCTATACTTGGAAATAAATTTGACAGTGTAATTCGTTCAGCAAGGTATGTGACAGCAGGTAGTAGGTATTTATATGAGTATTCTAATTTTTTGAATACCAATGTTAAACTACTGCCAACTGTAATTAATACAGAAAAACAACAGTACTATAATATTGCGATAAAATCAGAAAAAATATTTACTATTGGGTGGATTGGCTCACCTAGTACTGCTAAATATCTAGAGTCCATAGTGGAACCATTATCAATTATAGGTAAAGAATGCAAGATTCATTTTAATGTTATAGGCGGGAAGGCACCATACATTCCAAATATTAAAATTAATGAGATTGATTGGGATTTAAATACAGAAATTGATAATTTGAGTAAGTTTGATGTTGGTATTATGCCTGTTCCTGACACAGAGTGGGCTAGAGGAAAATGTGCGTATAAGTTAATCCAATATCTTGGGTCTTCAATTCCAGTAGTTGCGAGTAAAGTTGGTGCCAATATAGACGTGGTTACAAGCGATTGCGGATTCTTGGTTAATAACTGCAATGAGTGGGTTTCTGCATTGAGAGTATTGCGAGACAACCCTAAACTTAGGATTGAATACGGCAATGCTGGCAGAGAGCGTGCGGTAGAAAAATATTCATTGAGTGTAAATTTACCAATTTTTGCAAGTATTATTAAAAAGATTGTCCAGTAGTTTTTTAAATAACTATAGTGCCCCAACAAATTAAGACAACAATTTAAGATTCTTGAATTCGCATAATAAGTGCAATTTTTTCTAAGCCGTTAATAAATCAACAGCCTTTCCTAAAAATAACTCAACAGGTTGTTTTCCACCTCGCGTTTTTCGAGGTCTAGTATTGAGTC
>Ga0209665_1001503_pt1 | contig 13136 bp, 11 predicted proteins | sample SaaInlV_200m_DNA_2_FD_184675 | JGI IMG/M metagenome (GOLD analysis project Ga0209665, IMG submission 184675) | Marine microbial communities from expanding oxygen minimum zones in the Saanich Inlet - Saanich Inlet SI074_LV_135m_DNA (SPAdes) (version 2) | ecosystem: Environmental > Aquatic >... | reverse complement strand
CATGGCTATATATGGAGCAGAGACCGCTTGGGAAGATTTTTTTCGCGGAGTCCGACCTCGTGTAAAAATTAATATTGGAAAACCGTTTGGCCCATTTGACGTTTCAGGAAATCGTCAAGAAAAAGCACACAAACTTGAATCAATTGGAAAAGAGTTAATTTGTCGAATTGGTGCTTTATTACCCGAGGATAGACACGGGGTATGTCAAGACGATGAAAGAATTCCGGAATTTCAAAAAGAGAATGGATTTCATCCGGCACCTAGTCAAAAACTTTAGTTTTTTGAAAATTTATTATCATATAAATTCCAAGCAATATAAATGGACCCCCAATAAATGCTGCACCCGGAATCCCTTCCTGAAATAGTAAGTACCCAAAAAATGAAGCAATAATTGGTTCGCCTAAAGGAATAGATGCTATGGTGGTTGGAGAAACATATTTCACGGCATAATTAAATAAATTGTGCCCCAATATTGTTGGTACGAGTCCTAAAAATATAAACCACGGAATGTGTTCTAATTTAAAATTAAAAATTGATTCACCTGCCATGACGGTTATTCCAAACAAAGCTATTGATGCTATTAAAAATAATAGTCGACCATAAATAATATTATCTGTATCGAGTCTTATCTTTTCTGCAATAACAAAAACGACAGCTATAAAAAATGCACCTAAAAGGGCGATTGAATTTCCAAAAATAGAATCGCTCGTTAGAGAAAACTCATTCAGTTGAATAATAGCGGCGCCTAGAAGTGCAAACGCCAATCCAATATAAATCATTTTAGAAAATTTTCTTTTTTGAAAAATAGATATTATAACTGTAAACACTGGCGCCATGCATCCAAAGAGAGTTGCGTTAGCAATAGATGTGTGGCGAACGGCTAAAAAGAAACACGCAAAATGGCATCCTAAAAATAATCCGGCAATAAAAATTCTTTTTATTTGAAGTGATGAAAGTTTGTCCTGTGGATGGTTGAATGAAGTATATCCCCACATCATACCACTAGCTGTAAATAATCTCCAAAATGCTAAAACAAGTGTCGGGACTGAAGAGACATATCGGATAACTAGAGATGTTGAGCTTACCGAAATTAGAGCAAGCAATAAAATGAGCCCGAGCCTTACGGTCATAAACTTACTTTGGGAAATTATTTAAAATGAACGCAACACAGGCTGTGAGTTTTTTTGCATATGGCACATGTAAAAACTCATTCGGTCCATGGGCATTTGAGCCCGGACCCAAAACACCGGTTATAACAAATTGTGCCCTTGGAAATTGATCGCCTAACATAGCCATGAATGGAATTGTTCCACCTTCGCTCAATGAGCAAGAAGATTCCCCATAAAATTCTTCTGAAGCCCTGTTCATAGCAAGAGCTAACCACTCTGCCGTTTCGGGCGCATTCCATCCAGAAGCAGCCTCTTCAAAATGAACAGAAATAGATGCGTTATACGGTGGGTTTTCAATTAATACTTTTTCTATGGCGTTTTGCGCTTCGATTGGATTTACCATAGGGGGAATTCTCATTGAAAGTTGTAGCTGTGTATAAGGTCGTAAAACATTTCCAGCATTATTAGATGGAGGTAAACCATCAGCGCCAACAACCGAAAGAGCAGGACGCCAAGAACGGCGAAGCACACCCTCTACATTATTTTCTGTTGATGGCTGCATTGTATCAGCCCACGGAAATTCATCAATAACTTCATTACCCAAAATTGAAACAAATTTTTCTGTTTCTTTAATTCGATAATCGGGGATTTGAGTTTTCAACTCATCCAATAAAATTTCTCCCGTATTTTGGTCTTCCAGTCGAGATAAAAGTTGTCTGGCAATTCTAAAGGAAGATGGTACGTGTCCACTGGCTCCACCGGAATGAACGCCTTCGGTTAGTACATCCACCCGCAAAGTTCCCCCAATCATTCCACGAAGGGATGTGGTTGTCCAAAAACGTTTATAATCTCCAGCGCCAGAATCTAAACACACAACTAAATCCGGAGTGCCGATTACATCAGCACACAGATTCATATAATACGGAAGATCCGGAGAGCCGCTTTCCTCACAGAATTCGATTAGAATCAAAATACGTGGTAAAGTAGCACTCTGTTCTTTTAGCGCTTTTACAGCGCAAAGAGACGCAAACAAAGCGTAACCATCATCGGCGCCACCACGACCATAAAGTTTTTCATCTTTTATGACGGGTGTCCAAGGGCCCAACCCCTCATTCCAACCCTCCATTTCCGGCTGTTTGTCTAAATGACCATACATGAGAATATTCCCATCTCGATCACCAGGAATATCAACCAATATCAAGGGAGTTCGCCCATCAGTTTCCTTCACGGTCAGTGTTGCATTTTCAGGCAAGTGTGTTTTTGCCCATTCGCTGGCCAATACTAAAACGCGATCCATGTGACCATTTGATTTCCATTCGGAATCAAATGATGGAGATTTATTGGGAATTTTGATATAATCAATAAGGGGAGGGATGATGTTTTCGTCCCAAAATGTATTTATCGTATTTTGAAGCTGAGTATTATTCATAATTAATTCGGTCCAGATTATGGGTTAAAAAGATGTAACGACACTTCCATTATGAGATGCATAAAAAATCATATCTTTAGTTTTATCAACGACAATATCTCCAGTATTAGAAATGCAAATTATGCCATAGTGGTCATCGTTTTTACGATCTTCTAAAATACTTTTTTCTACTGCATCTTTTAGTGAATTGCCATCTTCGACTCGCGTAATAATTTTGGGCCAATTAAAAATAAATTTTTTTGAAAATTCAAGCTGATTCCATTGGATTAAAACGGTTATAAATACAGACCGAAAAATTACAAAATAATACCACTAGGCAATGATGTTTTAGAAAAAAACAGAAATAATTTCTAAGCTAATTGACTTTTTTAAGCGTGGCACATAAATATATTAAATCTCCATTTATAAACGAATCATACATTTTGCTTCCCTTCACGCCGGCATAAGATTCAAAAACTTTACGGATAAATTTTGGCACATTTTCTTTTATGCCGGCTCTTCGCCCATCAGACATTTTTTCTAAGGCAATTATTATATTGTCTGTTATGTTGTTTATTTGAATTGAGTCCATTCCAGATTCAGCAAACTGAGTATTTAATTTTTCTAGAATATTAATAGGTCGAAGGTCACACCAAAGAAAGTGCCCTCCTGGTTTTAAGACTCGCGTTACTTCCTCCATAAATTGGTCCATATCACCATAGCAATGAGATGATTCAACATTCAAAATCACATCAAACCTTCCATCTTTGAAAGGAATGTTTTCGGAGTCTCCAACCTGAAATGACAGGTTTTCCAGATGATGAATTTTATTGCATAGATCCACGGCTGATTCAGAAATATCAATTCCAACATAGGACATTGGGTTTAAATACCTTGTTACGTAGGATGCGCCACCTCCCCGCCCAGAACCAACTTCCAAAACAGTTTTACCGGTTAGGTCTATTTGAGCAGCAACGTGGTGATAAAGGTGAATGGGATATCTTTCATTTTCATCAGATTCTTCCAGCGGAGGATTAAAACCGTCTGCGTGGTACCCATAGTTCATGAATTTGAAATCGGAACTCTGTGTCCTTTTGGCAAATGTATTATACCACCACTTCCAAAACTGTCGTTTTGTATTCGGATTAATATGGATAAACCAAGCTAAGATTTTTTGTAGCATTGTAGATATTATGAAAAGGGTTGCACGGTAACAAGTGTGGATTTAAAACCAGGGGTTTGGGAAAGTGGATCAACGCTTTGACTGATTAACGAATTTACCTCAGGATAATACATGAGCACCGCACCTTTTTTAATATCAAATGGGCGAACTAAAATATTATTCATAACCCCGGTTTTACTTTTTACCGAAACAGAAACATTTTCAGAAAACCCCATTTGAGACATGTCATCTTTGTTCATTAAAACCACATCCCGGCGTTCCTGATTGCGGTATAAATCTTTTTCTTCATACACTACTGTATTGAACTGCCCTTCGGACCGCACGCTCAATAATTGAAACTCATTCTCTTTTAATTCATCCAGGTTGGGAATAGGATGATAAATAAATTTTGCTCTATTGGATTCTGTGGGAAAAACGGGCTTATTTAAAATTCGTCCTGGGATATGAAATTCCTTTTTTGATTCTCCAATAGAATCCATGGATTCAAATCCGGGAATAATTCTTGAAATTATTTTTCGAATACCGTTATGGTCTTCCAATTCTTCCCAATTAAAAAGGTTGTCGTTCCCCAAAACTCGGCTGGCGATTTCAGAAATGACTTCCACTTCAGATCGTAGGTTTTGGTGCCGATCGATACCTCCGTCGCTTAGCCGCACAAAGCTGAACATCGATTCCTGGGTGGTGCTTTGCTTTTCTTCATCTCGGGCCAGAACGGGAAGAATAATTGTTTCTTTTCCTGTGCCCCAGGCGTGCCCCGTATTTAAGGTGGTACTGGCATAGACAACTGTATCAATTTTAGAAAACGCATCAGCTGTTGCTGATGAATCTGGATTAGAGCCGTAAAGGTTACCGCCGAGACAAAATGCAAAATCCATATCACTGTTTTGTGCGGCCTGGACGCAGGCCAACGTATCGTAGCCCTTTGTAGATGGGACAGAAACACCTTCATCTGTCATTCGGTCAAACACCGCTTTTTTTAGGGTTGGCGTTACCGCCATAGACCCCATGCCTTGAACATTGGAATGACCACGAATAGGTAGCAGACCAGAATGCTTTTTACCAACCAGGCCACGTAGTAAGGCCAAATTCACAATGCTTTGAACTGTGGCCGTTCCATGGGTATGATGCGTGATACCCATACACCAAGAAAAAATAACATTTTTTGCTTTGGCATAATGTTGACCAATGGATTCAATTTCTTGTGGGGATATCCCCGAACTCAACTCAATATCAGCCCAACTTAATTTTTGAATGTTTTTCTTAAAATGCTCAAACCCTTCAGTAGCAGATTCAATAAAGTTGGAATTAATTTGACCTTTATCTAAAATAGTTTTTGCCAATCCACTAAAAAGAGCAAGGTCGCCACCGGGGCGAACTTGTATATAATCTGATGCAATCTTAGAACCAAAAAGCATACTCATGGGATCCGATGGAACCCGAAACTCAACCAGTCCCTTTTCAACCACTGGATTAATAACAATCACTTTGCCGCCGCGCTTGCGGATATTTTTTAGTTTAGTTAAAAGGCGGGGGTGGTTGGAGCTTGGATTGGCGCCGATCAGGAAAAACAGATCACAATGGTCCAGGTCTTCTAATTCGACGGTGGCCGTGCCTGTGCCCAAAGAGCCTGTGAGACCTACACCGCTGGCCTGGTGGCAATAAAAAGAGCAATTATTGATATGGTTGGTTCCGTATATGCGGGCAAAGAGCTGGAGCAGAAATCCCGCTTCGTTTGAAGAGCGCCCACTAAAATAAAAGAAAGATCGATCAGGTTCGGTTTTCTTAAGCTTTGATTCTATGCGACCGAATACATCATCCCAGCTCACAGGTTTGTAATGCGTATCGCCCGGCGTAAGCAGGAGAGGGGTTGTGATACGACCTGCATGTTCCATCTCCCGTGGAGAAAATTGTCGGAGTTGATCAATGGAAAAACGCTTGAAAAATTCTGGCTGAATAGCGCCCTGCATATCTGCCGCCATGGCCTGGATGGATTTTTTACACACTTCCGGCCAATGGTTCTGCTCATTGCGCATACCACCAGATTGACCCCCCATTCCCAGGGCACAGGTTTTACAGGTGTTTTTTGAAGAGAGCGCTTTCCACATTTTGCGGAAACCTACTTTCCGGCCCATCTTTAAGGTATACCAAATGGCGGGCCAGCCGCCGCCATGTTTAATCAACCCACAGTCCCAACAATATTTTTCTTTATCTCATTGTTGTAAAACTGCCGACCAAAATAAACCACAGCAACTAGCAATAAAATTTGTACCGGTGTAAAGATTGCCGTTTCCGCCGGGGGCGAATCGCCCCGAATAAATTCTTCCAAAAGTCGAAATAATCCATAGGCCGATAGGTAAAGTCTGAACATGGAGCCTCGTACTTTATAGGTGCCACGCTTCGTATAAAAGAAAGCAAATAATCCAAGATTGAAAATGATCTCATAGACGGGCGTGGGGTGGACCGCCAACGATCTAATGGCTGATTCCGGTATGATGCCCTGAGATACCTGAAGCAAGTACAGAAATGATCCTTCGGGGTAGGAAATAGCCCATGGTAAGTCACAGACAGTTCCGTAGCAGCATCCACCAAGCAGACACCCGACTCGCCCAACGGCGTGCCCCAATGGAATTGCCAAGGCAAACGCATCTCCGGTGGAATGTGGGTAACCAATTTTTTTCTTTGCAATCTCAACACCTAAAAACCCTCCGGCGATTCCCCCCAAAACCGTCTTGCCGCCGAACTCAAATGTGCTGATAATTTTTGGTACTTCTTCCCAGCCTAGAAAAATAGCATTAAACAAATACGAGCCAAATACTGCACCGATTATACAGCCTCCCATAACCATAAGCATTTCTTCAAGCGCCCAACCGAGCCTGCGAAACTCCCGATAGTAAACAATGCCGCCTACGATCCAGGCTAAGGTAAAAAAGAAAGAATAGGAATCAACAACAACAGATTCCGTTTCAAAAAGAATGGGATGCATAGTGTGGTAAGCCGTTAAGGGTGTCTAGGTGAGTTGTGATTTTTACTTTGACAAAAATTGCCAAGAATAAAAGCAATGTCATTGCGAATGCATCCGCCAACTGGCGGAGGAATGTGGCAATCTCTTTCTTCTTAAAACTTAATGAGATTACTTCGTCGCTCCACTCCCCGTAATGAAAGCCACGTTTCATTTATGATATTTTTGGCTCTGTTTTTGTAGGCTGAAAAAGTAAAATGCCCGTTGCTATAAACCCCAGTAGAAACCCCAGCCAAAACCAGCTCCGGATATTATAATTCTTTTTACTGGCAATATAGGCCGTTAAAAAAGCGAAGAAAAAAGCGTAAAGAAGCGGAATAATAATAAAGCTCATTACTGAACAATCTGCCAATCATTAGGGCCAATCACATATTCAACAGCTTTGCCTTGTTTTATGGCACCCTTAATTAAACCACCCAAAGCACCCGCGGGAACGGTAAACACGGACACAAAACCCACACAAAATGGATAAGCTTCAACTGGGTCAAACGAATTATCTTCGGTAATTACTAATAACCAAAGAGCGGTTCCGCCAGCAACTCCGCCAATTGCACCATATTTTAAACCCTTAAAAAAATATTTTCCAAGCGCCTTTTGTTCTCCGTGAACCAGTCTCCCAACATCAGAAATGGCGAAGGGGAGCGCTTCATCACTTTTATACTCTTTGATAAAAATTACGCCATTTTCAATTCCAACCAAATTTCCTGCTAAACTATTTCCAGCTCCACTTTCAACAAAGATAAGGCTTCCTGCTCTAATGACCGCACGCTCTCCAGATTTCTCTAAAACAATATCTGCCGCCCCCGCTTGAGCTTGGAATGTGTTTTGATCTAGTCTTAGTGTGCCCGTTTCGAATAGTACGATAGCGGCGGCTGTGACCAGTAAACCGATCAACAGTGTTTTTTGATTACTGATTTTCGATTCTCCAATCATTCTCACCCAGGGCATAGGCTTGAGAATTTTGTTTTGTGGCCCCAATGCCGGCCCCCACAATGCCTAAGACAGCCCCATCCACTGCAGCACACATTGGTACTGTTAAAAACAGATAATGGTATTCTCCATCCACAACACCCAAGACAACGCCCACCGCGGCACCAGCCAGCCCCCCAGTCTTTAATCCTTTCAGCCCGCGTTCTTTCATTTTCGTCCCGGTAACATAATGGATGGCACTCACATCACCCAGGGGAATAGATACATTTTCCATCACAATTGTCTGGCCCATCACATCCACAGATTTGTAAGTATAAAGACTATCATTAATAATGATTTTCTCGCCGGGCTCTATTATAAAGGTGTCATCCCCTTTTTTCAGTATCAGGGAAATGTCGTTCTCGTCTCCATAAAGAAAAGAGCCGGAAAGTTGTATCGCCCCCGACTCAAGAAGACCAATGGCTAAAGCTGTGGCAATAATACCGCCAATGAGATATTTATTTTTATTTCCCATATTATACTCCCCTAAATATAAACTGGTTTTTTGACCCCATTTTTTGATTCAATGATTTCATTCAGGCGCTTAATCTTATCATCTCGATAAAGAAGGTTCATTGTTTCAAATGGAATCATTTTCAGATCCTTACTTACGATAGAAACGCAGGCCTTTTTTACTGCACGAACATCGAAATCATGGGCATCCATAAATTTCAAAATAATAACCCTAAAAATATTTTCGTAAGACAGGTTAGGCGCAGAAATCATAGGCAAACAGCACAGGAGCGTTTGCAAGTTTTTTGCCAGGGTTCCCCCCGTTTGTGATGTTGAAAAAACCTTAATCAACTCTTTCTGCAGGTTTTCTTCCTGCTCCAGGAGTATTGTGTTTCTTGTGCCGTTTAAAAATATATCAGGATCAATCATGCTGGTGAGAGGGACCACCTTCCCGTCTAATTTTAAAGCGTAAGCCATGGCCAGGGCGTCAGGGTTGCAGGGGACGGGAATAATGTCATTTTCTTTGAAAATATCTGTTTGGTCTAAAATGCCCTGCCGTGTTTCTGTTAAGGTGAATTTATTTTTCAGTGGATCAAAATTATCGGTCCGCCCAGCAACTTGAGTGGGCTGAAAAGTCACACCGCGAAGACAGCGGTATTCCAGCGCAAAATCAATTATTTTTCCAATTTCATCATCGTTTTGTCCCCGCTCCAGCGTAACAACCAGGGTAGAGTGAATATTAAATTTTTCAAGTTTCTCCAGTGCTTTTTGTCTTTTTGCAGACAAATCCTTCCCGCGCAACTTTGTTAATACATGCGGTTTAAAAGAATCAAACTGAAGATAAATCTCAATTCCCGGCATATAGTCATTCAGTCGCTCAGCAAACCCTTTGTCGTCTGCAATTCGGATACCGTTTGTATTAATCATAATGTGGCGGATCGGGAGCGTTTTGGCATAGTCTAATATGTCAAAAAATTGCGGATGAATGGTTGGTTCACCACCACTGATTTGAACAATGTCCGGCTCACCTTCGCTGGCCACCACCGCATCCAGCATGGCCTTTACTTCGTCTAAGGTTCTGTGGCGGCCATAAGTGGGGGATGAGCCCGCATAACAGGTGGGGCAGGTCAGGTTGCAGCGATCTGTTATTTCTACGATGGTGACGCAGGAATGCTGCTCATGGTCGGTGCACAATCCGCAATCGTAGGGACAGCCGTGCTCCACTTTTGTATTGAACTTTTTGGGAACATCAGACGGTTTAATGTAATGCCGGATCTTTTTATAATAATCCACATCGGTGGCAATCAGTGTTTTTTCAGGTCCATGATCCAGGCAGTTTTTGAGCATAAAAACATTATCATCCTGGAAAACAATTTTTGCATCCACCCGCTCCAAACAGGTACTGCACATGCTTTGTGTAAAATCGTAATAAGTGTAGTTTCGTGCGGACATAAAAAAGGTCTCTGTTTTTTAAGAATTTATTAAATTATGAATATTAGTAAGATGTAAATATTGGTTCATGTATTTCATCTTTTCTGGGAATAGAATTAGCTTGATTCAGTGCATTTCTAAATATGTCCAGCATGCGATTGTTTGTTTCTTCGTCCTTAACAGCCATTCGCATTGCACGGCGCCCAACTTCCGACCCCATTCCAGCCACATTGCGTAGAAAGAGCCCCTGATCGCGGCATGTCTTTACAATAGATTCCGCCGTGTCCATGGTTTTAGGCAAATGAAACATTACAAAATTGGCAACCCCCGGAATAATTTCTTTAATACCCATGGCAGATAGTTCCTGCACAAGTTTTTCACGGAGCTCTTTTGTTTCCCGGTAGCGCAGGGCATAATAATCGTTTGCGTGGAGTGCGTATGTGGCAGCTATCTGAGCCGGCAGGCTGACAGACCACGGGGGAGTAATAACTTTTAATTCTTCTAGTTGGTGTGGTGATGCGCAAAGATAAGCAGCGCGTAATCCGCTGAGCGCATAGACCTTTGACATAGATTTACAGACAATAACATTTTCACTTTTCGTAGCAAAGGATTCCATGGAGTGTTCCAAACCGGCATACTCTATATAGGTCTCATCAATCCAAACTCGTTTACAAGTTGACGATTCTCTCAGCACTGCTTCAACATCAGGTTTTGAAACATGTAATCCGGTTGGGCTGTTTGGGTTGACCCAGACAAAAAGATCAAATCCTTCAGCAAGTTTCTTTTTTAAAGAATCGATATTTAATTTATAGCCTTCACTTCTTTTCAGGGAAAACATTTCAACCTTACATTTTACCACCTGGTCTAATACGTGCAAATATTCACCATAGGTTGGATCCAAAACCAGCACCCGGGATGATGGATTTAACCACTGGCGAAATGCAAGGAAAATGAGCGCTGATGATCCTCCGCCAGTCAAGATGCAGTCGTCTCTGACGCCGCGAGCTTCAGCAATCGACTTTACCAAACCATCAGAGCGGGTGGGTGGGGATGTTTGCATTACAAATCCCATGTGATCTGTTAATACTTTCCGGGCCAATGGCGCAGGGGGGAACCAGGCGTCCAAAACATCTGCGCTAATAATGTTTTTACTTCTACCGAGGTCGTCGAATTGATCACCAATTGCATCAAAAAAGGCGCCCCCGTGATAGCATTCTGTGGGAGAATGAAAAGCAATCCCCAGCTGCCAGTCCATATATTTTTCAATCCGCTTAAGCCGAGACTGGAATGATGATTTAATACGATCCGCAACATCATGCGTTCCGGCACTCATTAAGTCGTATGTTACAGCACCGCACTTAAATGTTTTCCCAATGGCCTTCATACCTATCCGCAGGTATAAATCAAGAACTTCACTGCGCCCAACAGCTACAATATGATTACCGCCGTGTGACTCAATCCAGCGAAAAGCCGAATACATTAAACAGGTAGCCACCTGAAACCCTCTTAAGTCTTCTTTGACTGTAAGCGCACGGATTTCATAAAGTTGGTCATCAAAAGTGAGTGGAATATCTTCTCGGGACAGAAATTTATCCACAGAATATTGTGGGCTATTGGGGTGGGTTATGCCTACGAATCCTGCCAATTTACCGTCAAGACTGGCGGCAATATAAACACTGGCCACATCGCCAGTGTCGGGCAAACTTTCATCTGAACGTGACTCATATTGCCCAAGTTCAGTGGCATAAACATCGTGACGCAGGCGATAGATAGATTCTAGCTCATTGGCACCTGCAATAGAAATTTTTAATCGACGTACTGTATTATTCGTCATCAACCCCATCCGTATTTTTTAATCAGTTTCTGGAATTATTTAACTCTTGAATTACATTCCGTCAACCGTCATCAAAAAAAAGAAAAATGCCCCAACGCAAACACCTTCCGCACCATAAATTGATTTTCGGCGCAACTGTTTTTCTTCCTGTTTATAGGCTTGCTTATACTGGTTTTTTTGATTCGAATCCAGGTCAAGATAAACGGGATCGTATGGGTTCATATTGGATGCGATACCGCTTTCAGTGTATAAAATGGCCACAGGAAGACCAACCGGATAGATAAAGCATGATGCGACACCTGCGGCGTTATATGTGGCACGATTATGGCGACTTTTTGCTGCGTTTTTGGCCTGGAATACAATTTCATCGTAAGACATTTTCTGTTTTTCTTCGGCAACTGAAATCTGCTCTCCCGTTTCAGGATTAAACTGCATTTCCACAATAGCTTCACCCGTTTCCGGATCGAAGCGCATGCCGCCCGATATTTTTTCACCTGTTTCAGGATCAAAGACGGCCTGTACTTGTGTCTGGCCCGTATTGTAACTGGGAGTGGGCAAAGGCTCGAAAGACTCTTTGTTGGTGGGGTCAGGCTTAAAAAAACTCATACCAATACTGCCGGTTACCATGGGCATTAATTCATCATCATGACTTTCAAAAGCCTCGTCAATATTTCCATTATCATCCAGCCAGGATGCCCAGTTAACGTTTTCCATATCAGTGTCGGGTGGTTCAGCATCAGTGCTAAAAGAATTTTTTACCAGGGACACATCCACCTGTAACTGTATCGAATTATTGTCGAATGCCAGAAACTCTACCCCAGCGGTGATGCCGGCACCCAAGCTGTTAAAACGGTAATCAATCCATTCTTCATGATGTTCAAACATGTGATATCCACTACTATCATAAGTTTCCCATTCAAAACCATCCATTAGGTTACCCACGGCCAGAAGTCCATGTACCCCACCATAAAACGGCTTTCCTCTCCCGGTTGTGCTTGTTATGGAAGGCCGAAGGTGAAACGCTTGACCTGCTTCGCCAATATTGACTTCAATCTGCGCCCCCAGTTTTTTTATTGAGCCGCTACTTTGACCAGTATATTTTCTGTAATCATAGCCCAGAATTAAGCCCGGACCATCGTCTCCAATACCTACACCAAAATAAGGCCCAGCTTCTGAGTCTTTACTGCCCTTAAGCATAGATACTTCACCGCGAAGGCCCATCACACCCGTATTGTTTATACCGTTCCAATCTTCATCTGCGCCGCCCATGGCCAGCACCCCACTCCCCGAGTAGGCTTTTTCACCGGGCTTTAATATTTTCTGTGTGCGCAGGTGAGCATTGTTGTGGCAGCCAACCAGCACAAGCAGGAAGGAGCAAAGAAAAATTATTTGACTATGGTTCATATTTCTGTTCATGATAAAATTTCGTCGGCCTATTACAAAAACATATTACATGCCGGCTGTCATTATAAAGAACAACAAAAAGCCACCGCAGCCAAGGGCCATACGTTTTCCTCGTTCATTCTGGGCGGCTGTTTTATAGCACTCCGCGTAGAGCAGTTGTTCTTCGGGGGCTATATTTGAAATTGCATAATGATTTGGTTGGGGCTTGCTCAAAAAATAGGCAGGAACTCCAACATAATACATGATCCCGCCGCCGTACCACAGGGGGGACGTGGATGCAACAGCATCCAGCCCTGCCTGTTGGCAGGCATTAAGTGGCGTAGTCG
>Ga0209665_1001499_pt1 | contig 13149 bp, 5 predicted proteins | sample SaaInlV_200m_DNA_2_FD_184675 | JGI IMG/M metagenome (GOLD analysis project Ga0209665, IMG submission 184675) | Marine microbial communities from expanding oxygen minimum zones in the Saanich Inlet - Saanich Inlet SI074_LV_135m_DNA (SPAdes) (version 2) | ecosystem: Environmental > Aquatic > Marine... | reverse complement strand
GGTGGCGGTTTCAATGACGGGGGCGGCTTCAACGATCCCTTTGGTGGCGGTTTCAATGACGGGGGCGGCTTCAACGACTTCGGTGGCGGTGGTGGGTTCAACGACTTCGGTGGCGGTGGTGGGTTCAACGACTTCGGTGGCGGTGGTGGGTTCAACGACTTCGGTGGCGGTGGTGGGTTCAATGATCCGTTCGGCGGCGGCGGGTTCAACGATCCGTTCGGTGGTGGCGGTGGTGGCTTCAATGATCCGTTCGGTGGTGGCGGTGGCGGGTTCAATGATCCGTTCGGTGGTGGCGGTGGTGGCTTCAATGATCCGTTCGGTGGTGGCGGTGGCGGGTTTGATGACGGGTTCGGTGGCGGCTTCGGCGGCAACGACTTCGGTGGTCCCGACGGGGGCGATCCGAACGCCGGCAACGGTGGCTTTGGTGGCGGCCAGCAGGACTTCTTCGGTGATGCCTTTGGCGGCTCCGATCGTCAGGACAAGTTCGACAACTTCCAGAGCTTCGGCCAGGACCCGGGCTCTGCAGGCAACGACTTCTTCTCGATGATGGGTGGTGGTGGCCCAGGTGGCGACCCCTTTGGTGGCGGCGGTGGCTTCGGTGGCGACCCCTTTGGTGGCGGTGGCGACTTCGGTGGCGGCGGGTTCAACGATCCGTTCGGCGGCGGTGGCGACTTCGGTGGCGACTTCGGCGGTGACTTCGGCGGCGACTTCGGTGGCGGGTTCAACGATCCGTTCGGTGGTGGCGGCAACTTCGGCGGCGGTGACCCAGGAGGCTGGCAGGGCCCGGTCTTCGAGTTCAACGACGAGGGCCACCTCGAGGGTGACTTCTTCCAGCCCCAGGACTCCTTCAAGTTTGATCCCTTTGCCGGTGGCGGCGGATTCGGAGGCGAGGGTGACTTCGGCGGCGACTTTGGCGAGGGTCCCGGCGGCGACCCCTTCGGGGACTTCTTCTCGGCATACCAGGGCCCCGGTGGTGATTTCGGTGGCGGTTTCGGAGGCGAGGGTGACTTCGGTGGCGGTTTCGGAGGCGAGGGCGGTCCCGAGGGCGACTTCCGCGGGGGAGGCATGAAGCAGGGCACCAGGGACTTCTTTGATCCGAACCAGGACGGTGGCTTCGACGTGAGCCAGTTCTTCGACAACGCCCGGGGCCAGAACAGCTTCGGCGACTTCGGTGGCGGCTTCGGCGACTTCGGTGGCGGCTTCGGCGGTGCCGGAGGCTTCGGTGGTCCTGAGGGCGAGTTCCCCGAAGGCGGCTTCCCCGAGGGTGAGTTCCCCGAGGGCTTCGATCCTGATGGTGGCGGTGGTTTCGGTGGCGGTGGTTTCGGTGGCGAGGCCTTCGAGGGTGATAACCGTGGTGCGGCCTTCTTCCAGGACGATGGCATTCGGCAGTTCCAGCCGCCGGTGGCGTTCGACATGGGTGAGGGCGGCCAGGCAATGGCCTGGGAGGACGGTATGACCCAGATCGTCGGCGACGATGGTGGCTTTTCCGTGTTCTGGGGTGATGGCAAGGCGATGGAGCGTGAGATGTTCGACGACGGCGGCTTCATGCAGTCCAACCCCGATGGCACGATGATCCAGGAGAACGCCGACGGTTCGGGCATGTTCACGAGCATCACGGGCGCGCAGACCGTGACCGAGTTGAGAGACGACGGTTCCCTCGTGACCACGGCGGCCGATGGTGCAACGATGATGCATACGGCCGATGGCGGTGAGGTGTTCACCGAGCCGTCCGGCTGGAGCCGTGAGAAGATGTTCGATGAGGACACCGGCAACTTCATGACCCGTGGTTCTGACGGCATGGTCGAGCTCACCAGGCCCGACGGTACGTTCGACCGTATGAACCCGGATGGCTCGAGAGATGTCTCGTTCTTCCAGGACGACGGTTCCCTCGTCACCCAGATGGGTGACGGTTCGTCGACGACGGTGAACGCCGATGGTTCCGAGGAGTTCACCGATGCGTGGGGCTTTGGTGGCAAGACGGTCGAGGCCGACGACGGTTCCCTCGTGACGCTCATGACCGATGGCGGTTCGGTCATGGAGGCGCCGGACGGCAGCTGGGCGATCGAGATCGCTCCAAACGGCGACCAGACGGTCACGTCCACGCTCGATGACGGAACAGTCCAGAAGAACCTGCCCGATGGTGGCGTGCAGCGCTTCAACCCGACCTCGGGTGCGACCACCTACACCACGCCCGAGGGTGGCGACTTCGTGTCCCGTGAGAACCCCGATGGCAGCGTCGTTGTGCAGGATCCGTTGGGAATGGTGACCGAGTCCAACCCGACCACGGGCAAGACGGCGGTCAGCTTCCCCGATGGCAGCTCCCAGATGACGTTGCGTGAGGCCGACGGTTCGCTGGCCACGTCGATGTCTGACGGCACCCAGGTCTCCACGGCTCCCAATGGGGCGATGACCTTCATGGATGCCGAGGGCAACGAGTTTGAGACCGTGGTCAACGACGATGGCTCCATGCTCACCAACACGCCTGATGGCATGGCCATGATGAGCGCGGTGGATGACGAGGGCGTTTTGAATGCCGCCTACCAGCCGCCGTCGCAGGCCGAGGTCGCTGAGGGCCAGGCAGAGGATGCCGTTGAGCACATGGATGCCACTGAGTTGGCTGAGAGGCGTGCCGTTGCGGTTGCCGATGCAATCGATGCTGGTGGGACCGAGGTTGCCGACGCGACTGCCGCGGCGGCACTTGATGACGCCAACAGTGCGGCCAACGACGCGACGGACGCGGCCGGCTCCTGGTTGCAGGACGTGGCGGTGAGTGCCGCCGTGAACGATCCGGACATGACGCCGGCGATCGCCGATGCCGAGGCTGATGCGGCGGTTGAGGCCCATGACCAGGCCGTGGTCGATCAGGCTGATGCCGAGCAGGCCCAGGCCGATGCGGCCCAGAATGCCACGGATCTGGTGGCTCAGGTGGGCGATGCGCAGACCGATGCTCAGGCCGCCATTGCTGCGGCGCTGGCATCTGGCTTCACGATGGAGGACATCGAGGCCTACATGGCCGAGCAGGCGGCTGCGGCTGCTCCGGCGGCCAAGGCCCGTAGGGGTACTGCGTCACGGCGTGCTACCCAGGACGATGAGGGCAGCAGCCTGTTGCTGGCAGTGTTTGAGACCAATGACATCATGGCCGACCTTCTGGCGGCCGCGCAGGGAGCCGTGGCAGAGACCCAGACCGCCAATGCCGCTGCCACTCAGGCGGCGGCCGTGGCCAGCCTGTTGGAGCAGAGCGCTGTTGAGGCGACCGCTGTGGCTGAGGCTGTGAGCGACCCGGAGATGGACGCCGAGGCTGCGGCTGCGGCCTTGCAGGCTTCTCGCGAGGCCGCCGAGGCTGCTTCTGCCGAGGCCCAGGTTGCTGCCGCGGAGGCCGTGACCACCAATGCCATTGCTGCTGAGGCTGCGGCGGCCGTTGCTGCTCCGGCTCAGGCTGTCGAGGCGGCCGATGCTGCCGAGGCACAGTTGGCTGCGGTGCAGGCCGCTGCCGATGCGGTTGATCCGAACGACGAGGCTTCCCTTGCCGAGGCGACGGCGGCGCTCGCTGCGGCGAACGATGCTGCTGCGGCTGCGCGTTCCACGGCCGACGAGATGGGTGATACCGAGGCCTACGCTGCCGCAGCAGCAGAGGCTGCTGTCGAGGCGAGCTCGGAGGCCGATGCTGCTGCCGAGGCCAGCGCAGAGGCCGATGCTTATGCCGAGATTGCACTCGACGAGCCGGTTCCTGGTGCTGCCCCGCAGACGGTTACGCAGAATCCGGACACCGGTGCCACGTCGGTGCTGCTGTCCACCGGAAACGCGGTGGGCTACCAGCTCAGCGACGATGGCATCATCACGCTGCAGTCCTCTGCCGCTGCTGACCCATCGCTGGTGTATGCCGATGCAGCTGCTACCGCCGCCGAAAGCATGGCCACAGCGGCCGAGCGTGCCCAGGCCATCGCCGACGCTGTCGTGGCCGGCAGTTCCGAGGTGGTCGACACGGCCGCTGCCGAGACCGCTGAGGTCGCTGCGGATGCGGCTGATGCGGTCGAGGATGCACAGGTCGAGTTGAGCCACGACCTCGCCGTGGCTGCTGCCCTCGCCGACGAGGAGATGACGGCGAGCGCCGCCAACGACGCCCTTACCGAGGCCTCAGATGCCCGCGAGGCTGCCGAGGCCAGCGCAGAGGCGGCCAGGGCTGAGGCTGATGCAATCTTCGAGGAGGCTTCGGCTTTGGTAGAGGCCGCTACGGGCGAGGATGCCGCACCCGACGCCATGGAAGTTGCACAGGCTGCCCTGGTGATGGTTCAAGAGACCTCAAACGCGGCTGATCAGGCTGAGGCCATGGTCGGGATCTGGTTGCAGGATGAGGCTCAGAAGGCGGCAGTTGCAACGGCAATGGCCGATCCCGACCTCGACGCGGTGGCGGCGGCTGAGATTGCTGCGGCCACCCGCTCGGCGCTGGCCGAGGCCACGATCGCCGCAAACGTGGCACAGATCGAGGCTGAGGCAGCGGCATCGCTGGCTGCATCGGTCGAGACCGTGCTCACCCTGCCCGATAACGCTGCGGCGGCAGCCGAGTCGGCACAGGTGCAGGTCGACGAGGCTCAGGCTGCGGCGGATGCGGTTGATCCCGACGACGCCGAGTCACTGGCAGCGGCTACGACATCTCTGGCAGCCGCCAACGACTACCTGGAGGCAGCGTCTGCGGCTGCCGAGACCTACTCGGACCGTGACGCCTACGTCGAGGGCCTCGTCACACGTGCCGACACCGCAAACGAGGCGGCTGCCACAGCGGCCGCCGCGAGCGAGGAGGCAGCAACCGCAGCAGCCGAGGCCGCACCTGCAGCCGAGTCGGCCCGAGTGGTGGTCTTTAACCCGGCCACCGGTGCTGTCATCACCGAGGGCGGCGACCTGCTGGTTGAGTCCACCTTCACTGACACCGGCGGCATGCGCATCGAGGTGCCCAACGAGGGCGGTGACTACACCGAGGCTGCAGCGGCCGCCGAAGAGGCGACTGCAGCAGTCGACGAGGCCGTGGCTGCGGTTCGTGTCGCAACGGTCGATGCCCAGATGGCTGCCCTCACGGCTGCCTCCGACGAGACCGACACGGCTGCAGTGGCTGCCGCAGAGGAGGCCGCAGCAGCGGTCGCCGAACTGCAGGCCGTGGCCGCTGCCGCACAGGTCGCCTCCGACGAGGCCGAGGCTGCACGCCTGGCCGAGTCTGCGACCGTCACGGTTTCGGCCGATGGCACCCAGCAATCCATCAAGGACGCCAACGGCAACACGGCCACGTCGATCACGTCTGACACCGGTGTGTTGATCACCATGGGTCTGACGTCGATGGGTCAGGCCCTGGACAACCTGGCGGCAGGCGATGTCCAGCCGGTCCTGGCTACTGACGGAGCAGAGTTGGCTGCCGGCGTCGACGCCGACGGCAACCTGGTGTTCCGCATGCCAGACGGCACCGAGGCCGCCACCGCCGACGGCGAGGCCTACACGGCCGACGACCTCACGGCCCTCCGGCTGATCTTCAGCATCGGTTGATGGGGATGACGATGACAGGCACCAACCAGACAACAGGTGGGACGGGAACTGGAGCGACCATGAGCAACAAGGTGAGTTGTAGAAGGCGCCGGTCGATCGCAGCGGGGGTGGTCGTCCTGGCGCTCGTCGCCGGCGCCTGCGGCGGTGGAGACGAGGAGGAGGCCGAGGAGGCCGCGGCTGCGGCCGCCGCTGCCGAGGAGGCTGCGGCTGCTGCCACGACCACGGCTGCGGCTGCTGCCACGACCACGGCTGCGGCTGCTGCCACGACCACGGCTGCTCCGACCACGACGACCGAGCCGGTGCCCACGGCATCGACCCGACCGACCTGTGTGCTCGAACCCAACGCCAACTGTTCCCAGGTGGACCTGTCCGGTGAGAACCTGGCCGGCATGATCCTGCCGGGAATCGACCTGTCGGGGGCCAACATGGAGGGCACCCTGCTCAACGGTGCGATGCTGGCCGGCGCCGACCTTTCGGGCAGCAACCTGGCCGGTGCCGCCATGTCGAACACCAACCTGGCTGGCGCCAAGATGGACGACGTGAAGGCGCCGGGTGCGTTGTTCTTTCGGGCCAACCTGTCGCATGCGTCGATGGTGCGGGCCGATCTGACGGCGGCGGTGCTGATGGAGGCCGACATGAAGTCGGTCAACATGACCGGTGCGTTGGTCACAGGAATCGTGGAGCGCCGATCGTTTTGGTGCAACACCATCTACGCCGATGGCACGCTGCGCAACGAGGACTGCCAGATAGGCGGCTAGTCCACCTGGTGCCCTCGGGTTGTGGCCGGTCCCGGCCCGGCCGGTGGGTGCCGTCCCTAGGATGTGCCGATCAAGGCGCACACACCCCCGGGTAGACCCCTGATTCAGGTCGTCTACGGCACCAAGGCCGAGGCCATCAAGTTGGCCCCGGTGTGTGCCGAGTTGGACCGGAGGGGTGTGGCCTACCGGCTCGTTGAGACGGGCCAGCATGGTGCGTTCCTGCCGGGTCTGCGGGCAGAGTTGGGCCTGCGGGAGCCCGATGTGGCGTTGGGTGGTGAGAGAGACGCTGACACCGTGTTGAGGGCGGCTTTGTGGGCTGCCCGTCTTGCCTTGCGGCTCTGGTCGGGGCGGCGCCTTCGCAGCGAGGTTTTCGGTGGCCGCGGTGGCGTCTGCCTGGTGCACGGTGATACGCCTTCGACCCTGTTGGCGGCGTTGATGGCCCGGCGGGCCGGGCTGCGGCTGGTGCACCTGGAGTCGGGCCTGCGGTCGGGCAGTTGGCGCCATCCGTTTCCCGAGGAGTTGATTCGGGTGGCGGTGATGCGACTGGCGCACGTCCTGTTCGCTCCGGATGCCGACGCGGTGGCGAACCTTGAGGCCCTGGTGGCTTCTGGGAAGGTGCGGGGCCGGGTGGTGGCCACGTCGGCCAACACGGGTGTCGAGGCGCTGCGTGGGGCGCTGGGTGCCGCCGGCGGGGTGGGGACGGCCGGTTCGGGGCCTGTGGTTACGACGATGCACCGGGTAGAGAACCTGCATGATGACGTCCGCTTCGAGGGGTTTTTGTCGCTGTTGGGGCGCCTGGAGAAGCCGGCGGTGTTCGTGGTGCACCCGCCGACGGATGCGGTGCTTTCAGACCGGGGAGGGCGTGCCCTGGTCGAGGCCCTGGGGGTGGAGACGTCGGGCCTCGTGCCCTACGGGGAGTTCGTGGCGATGCTGGCGGCGGCACCGTATGTGGTGACCGACGGTGGGTCCATCCAGGAGGAGTGTGCCCGTCTGGGTGTGCCGACGCTGTTGTGGCGTGACCGTACCGAGCGACCTGACGGCCTGGGGGAGAACGTGGTGCTGGCCCGCTACGACGAAGCGGTGGTCGGGGCCTTCCTGGCTGACCCGCAGGCGTGGCGGAGGCCGGTGGCGTTGGGTGATGAGGAGCCGTCTGTCCAGGTGGTTGATGTGCTGGTTGACGAGTTGGAGGCCCTGGCAGGGGAGTAGGGCTAGCGGGCCTTGCGGCGGGCGAGCGCCTCACCGACGGTGGTGAGAACGAGGTCTCGTACCAACAGCACCACCCTGAAGCCGGCGACCAGCAGGGCGGCTTCGGCCCCCCATCCCACGATGGCCACGAAGCCGGCCTCGGAGACGCCTAGGCCGAGGGGGGCGAACAGGGCGAAGAAGCCGACGCCCCATGACACGAGGAACGCACCTGAGCCCTCGGTCCAGCCGATGTCGGTCTGCATGGCCCCCAGGTAGGCACTGAACACTGCGCCCATGAGCAGCCAGTAGGAGGCCATGACGGCCACGAGGACGGCCAGGGTGCCGGTTGTGAGCGGCCGTGGGGCGGCCTGCCCGCGGCGACGCGCCCACCAGGACAGGGCCCGGTTGAGGAGGGGTCGGGCCACGAGGGCCGCTGCGGCGAGCACGCCGGCTCCGAGCCACGGCACCCATGTGGCCATGTCGGCCGAGCCGGCCAGCAGCAGGCCGCCTACGACGAGGGCTGTGGGGGCGCCGAGGCCCAGTTCCAGGCCGCTGACGGCAACGAGTGCCGAGGGGCGGACGCCGCGTCCGGCCAGCAGCACGCTGCGTCCGGCTGCGTACCAGACGCCGCCGGGCAGGTAGCGGGCCAGCAGGGTGCGTGAGGCGGCGTGCATGACCGTGGTGGTGGTGACGCCCTCGCCCATGCGGCGCAGTGCGAGGGACCAGAACACGGCGTTGGGCACGAGCAGCAGGGCCGAGGCGGCCAGCACCCCCAGCAGGGGAAGGGGTCGGGCGTCGGCCACCAGGTCGGCTGTGTCTGACCAGCGGGTGGCCACGAGCCATGCGGCTGCGGCGACGAGCAGGACCAGCCAGGCCAGGCGTGCGGCCCTCACTGGGTGGCTCCCGTGGCTCCCCCGGCGGCCAGCAGGTCGTCGAGCACGTCGACGTTGCGGGCGGCGAGGGCCCTGAGGCGCGCAACGGCCTCTGGTAGGGCGCTCCGGGCCGCCAGGGCGGCTGTAACGGCCTCTGGCAGCCGTGAGAGGCCGTCCGGGGCGCTGGGGGAGAGGTGGCAGCAGGCTGACCCCAGGTCGGCGGCGAGGGAGCCCAGCTTGGGGGAGAAGTCCAGTGTCACGACACCGCTGCCCGAAAGGGCTGCCGCGATGGCGCCGTGGTAGCGCATGGTGACCATGGCCTCGGTGGCTGCAACTGTGGCGAGCACGTCGGTGAGACCGGGGGTGTGGGTCTCGGCGGGGGTGTCCATGTGGTCTGCGACCTGGCGGTGGACGGGGTCGTCGGCGTCGGCCTCGAAGGCGATGAAGCGGGTGGTCAGGCCGGTGGCTGTGGCTGTGGCGTCGATGGCTGCGGCGATGGCTGCGGCCAGGTCGTCGGTGAGACGGCCCTGGGGGCCGATGGCGGCGGGTAGCCAGCGGGAGGTCTGGGGGGCCCGCAGGCACACGCCGAGGGTGCCTGTTCCTTCGATGGCCGTGGGCGGGGTGGCCAGCCAGGCCAGGTCGGCGGCCCTCACGACGCGTTCGATGCCGAGGGCGGCGAGTGCATCGGCCGAGGCCTCGTCGCGCACCGCTATGGCGGTGTGGCCGTGCAGTGCCCGGCGCACCTGTGAGCGCCCCAGGCGGGTGGTGATGCCTCCGGCGCCGAGGCCAACGGCGGCCCACGGCGTGGCGGCCCGTCGGGCTGAGCGAACCCGGTGGAGGTGGTAGGGGAGGTTCCAGATGCCGGTCTCGTCCTGGAGCAGGCCTCCGCCTCCAAGGATCATGGCGTCGTCGGCCCGCAGGTGGCGGCGCAGTGCCAGGGGGTCGAGGTGGCCGAAGGCCTCGACGTCGTGTGTGGCGGCTGTTTCGGCCGGGTTCAGCGAGGGTGCAGAGACGGCGACGCCCCTGTCTGCCAGGAGGCCGCGCAGGACCGAGAACACCAGCTCGTCGCCAAGGTTGGCCGAGCCGATCCATCCGGCAACCGTCGCCTGCTCAGCCACGTCGGCCGACACTATCGTGAGGCGATGCACAGAAAGGCGGAGAGGGCGAGGGGAGCCGTGGGTTCGACCCGTTGGCGGCTGGTGCCGTTCGCCCTGATGGTGCTCCTCGTGGTGGCTCTGTGGTGGTCCTGGCGGGCCTCTTTCGGGCTGGCTCTCGGCAACAGCCACGAGGGTCGGGTGCTCGGCCAGTTCGGCCTGCACGTTGCCCGCTTCTGGGATCTGGGCCCGTCGGGGTCGTCGTGGGGTGCCGACTGGCGGCCCTTCTCCGATGTGCCGTACACGCACCATCCGCCGCTGCTCACGTGGATCCACGTGGCGGTGTCTGCGGTGTTCGGCCAGGGCCTGGGGGCTCTCAAGGCCGTGAGCTACCTTGCGGGCCTGGCCACGGTGCCGGCGTTTGTGCGGGTGGGGCGGCGCCTGGGCTTTGCGACCCTGCCGGTGGTTGCGGCCACGGCGTTGTTGGTGGCCACGCCGTTCTGGTGGGTCTACGGGCGCCTGGGCCTGGGGTTCCTTCCCAACCTGTTGATGGTGGGTGCGATCTGGCATGCCGGGCAGCGCCGCTCGAGGCGCAGGGCCAGGGCGGCCGGGTTGGCCACGCTGTTTGCGGTGACGGCCTCGTGGCACGGGTTGTTCCTGGCGCCTTTGTTGTGGCTGTGGCTGTTGCGCAGGAGGGGTCTGGGTCGGGCGACGCGCCGTGTGACCTTCGGGCTGGCCCTGGGGGCCTTCGTGGTGGGCCTCTGGGTGCTCCAGGGTGCCGGCCTGGGTGAGTTGGCTGACCATGCGGGCAGCCGTGTGGTGAGGGCCTGGACGTGGGGCGAGTTCGTCGAGCGCCAGTGGCGCTTTGCCCGTGGGCTCCTGCCGTGGTGGTATCTGGTGCTGGCCCTGCCGGCGTTCGTCGCCGGCCTCTGGGATGACCGCACCCGCTACCTGACCGGTGCGCTGACCCTGATGGTGGTGGTGTTTGCCGTGGTTCCGGCCGACAACGCCTGGCGCCACGACTACTGGAACTTCCCGGTGCTGATGGCGTTGTTCCCCGGGTTCGTGGCGCTGTTTTCACTCCTTGGCGACTGGCTGGGGCGCTGGACCGGCTTCTTTGTGGGGCGCATGGTCGAGGTGGGCGTGGCTGTGGCTGTGGTGTCGATGCTGTTCGCCGTGTCGGCCGACGAGATCCACGAGGAGTACTTCGAGGCGCCTTCCATGGCCGGTGACCTGATCGCAGCCGTGGAGCCGCCAGCCGGCCAGGCGGTGGTGTGGCATGTTCCGCAGGTGCCGTGGCCCACGTGGATCTCGTATGCCTGGGGCCTTCCCCCGGCCGCTGTCTCCTCGGCCGAGGACCTGGCCGGTGTGCCCGACGACGACCTGGTGGTTGTGCGCCTCGACCACCTTCCTGACTTCCTCGAGGGCGACGTGGCTGGCCACGTGGTCGAGGTCGTTGGCGACTACGGGGTGGTCACGGGTGCGGTTCTGGCCCGCCACGTGGTTGGCTGATGGGCGACATGGATGTGACTGGGGGCCTCGACGGCCCAGAGATGGGGCTGGCCGGCGCCGTTGCCGGCAACGACTGGCGAGCGCTCGACGTGCCCGACATGGGTGCATGGCGGCCCACTCTGCGGGTGAGCGTGGTCATCCCCTGCTACCAGGGACAGGACGAGTTGGCGCTCACGTTTGCGGCCCTGGCGGCCCAGACCTACCCGGGTGACCTGTTCGAGGTGGTGGTGGCCGACGACGGCTCCAGCCCGCCCATAACGGTGCCGCCGGGTGCGCCCTTTGAGGTCCGGGTGGTGGCCCAGGTGCACGACGGCTTCGGCCTTGCCAGGGCACGCAACCTGGGAGCTGCGGCGGCCACCGGCGAGGTACTCATCTTTCTGGACTGTGACATGGTCCCCGAGCCGGGCCTGGTTGAGGCCCACGCCCGCTGGCACCATGTGGCCGATCGGGCGCTCACGCTGGGGTTTCGACGCCACGTGGACTTTGACGGCATCACACCTGCCGACCTGGCTGCGGCGGGGTCGGTTGAGGCTGGTGTGGCGGGGCGGAGTTCCACGGCGCCCCAGTGGATCGAGTTCCACATGAGCCGCACAAACGACCTGACCTCGGCCGACGACGACCTGTTCCGCATCGTGACGGGCGGCAACCTGGGGGTTGGGCGTGCGTTCTTCGACGAGATCGGCGGGTTCGACGGCTCGTTCAACCAGTGGGGCGGCGAGGACACCGAGATGGGCTACCGGGCGTTCAACCGGGGTGGTCTGCTGGTGCCCGAGCGGCTGGCGCTGGCGTGGCACCAGGGCGAGGGCGCCTCGGGGCCAGACCGGGCCGAGAAGGAGTCGCAGTTGCAGCAGGCCCACCGGCTGGCGCACCTGATAGCCGAGAAGGGGTTCCGCAGGTCGCTGCCCGGGCGCAGCTTTGAGGTGCCGATGGTGACCGTGGCGGTCGATGCCGCCGGGCGCACCTTTGACGATGTGTCCGATCAGGTGGACAACGTGTTGGCATCGGGGTTCCACGACCTGGTGGTGGGGGTGTCTGCTGGGGCCGACCACCCCGATGTGGTCCACATTGAGCGCCAGTACGGGCCCGATCCCCGGGTGGTGATGTCTGGTGACCTCATGGCCGACGTGCCGGATGCGGCGGTGCGCCTGGAGGTTCCGCCCAGGGTGCGGCTGTGGCCCACCGATGTGGCTTCGCTGATGCGGGGCCTGGCGGGTCGGGGAGTGGTTCGTGCCGGGGGCGACGGGGTGGGTGAGGTGCGCATGGCCTACACCCGGGCGCTTCGCCGGGCGGCCGACGCGGGTGCATCTGATGTCTGGGCAGCTGCCGGTGAACTGTTCGGGGTGCGGGAGATGGACGCCGGGGCGCTGGGCCTGACGGCGGTGAGGGGCCGTTCGGCCAGGCCGTGGAAGCCGACGGACAACCCGCCGGTGGTGGTGCTGGCCGGCAAGGTGCTTCGCAGGGTGGCTGCGGTGCGCTCGCCCGGCGACGTGGCCGTCCTGGTGCGCTGGGTTGTGCAGGGGTTCCAGAACGTGGCGCGGCGGGCCAGGTTGCGTATGGGTCGTAGGAGGGCGGCGCGGAGGGCGGCTGCTGTTGACCGGGTGGCGGTGGCCGTGCCGGGCTGGGTGCGCCTTGTGGGCTCTGGCGAGCACCTGCCGGGGGCTGCGGCGTGGAGCGCTGACGCCGCTCGGAAGAACGAGGGTTGTGAGGTGGTGGTCGCCGCCCCGGATGCGCCTGCCGACGTGGTCGAGGCCGTTGACGTGCCGGTGGTGCGCCTGGGGGACGGGTCGGGCATTGCGCTGGCTGCGCCGGTGAACCACCTGCGGTTCAACCCGGGCGGGTTCCTGCCGGTGGGTTCGGGTGCCACGATCGCCGACCTGCCGGACATGGCCTGGCCCGAGGACCGCATCCGCAGTGCCCGGTCGGCACTGGGGGTGCGGGTTGAGCAGGTGGCCGACGCCAAGGGAGCGGCCCGCCTGCTGGAGTTGACGGCGTCGGGTGTGCCGGTGCTGCTGGGTGACGCCGAGGGTGCGCAGCGCTGGCTGGGTTCGGACCTGGTTGTGGCGCTGAGTGGCATCGACGAGGGTGACCTGGCCGACCCGACTTTCCGTGAGGCCGTGTCGGTGGCTCAGCGGCGCACCACGCTGAACACGCACTCGCTGCCGGCACGCCTGGCCCAGGTGAGGGCCGCTGCCGGCCTGC
>Ga0209665_1001464_pt1 | contig 13321 bp, 12 predicted proteins | sample SaaInlV_200m_DNA_2_FD_184675 | JGI IMG/M metagenome (GOLD analysis project Ga0209665, IMG submission 184675) | Marine microbial communities from expanding oxygen minimum zones in the Saanich Inlet - Saanich Inlet SI074_LV_135m_DNA (SPAdes) (version 2) | ecosystem: Environmental > Aquatic >... | reverse complement strand
CACAATCACAGATACAGTCTGCAGAAGAGACCACAGCCCAGCCAACACCCGGAGGTTTTGTTTCTCCCGTCAGAACGACTCAGATTGGTGGTGGAAAGAGTAATCGCATGCCTGATTTCTTTCATGTGGGCATCGATGTTACAGATCAGGGGGTGATATCTTGAATAATCCTGAAAAACCAATTACAGAGATTCCTCGCGGAATTGAATGATGTAAGGCAGCTTTATTATTCTCTGGTAGAAATGTACGCAGCAGACATGGTGAACCGTAAACAGGAAACACGCAATCTGTTGGAAAGCGAGGCAAAATATTTCAATCTTACCGATAGCCCAGCGACTCTTTTTTATTGTCTTGTCTTTAAACCAGAATTGAAATTCGAATATGTCAGCCCCTCAGCGACAGCGATCACCGGTTATACGCCTCAAGATCATTGCGACAATCCACAGTTGGGGTTCAAAATGGTACACCCCGATGACCGTGTATTACTCGAGAATGCGATCAAAAATGGCAATCACGAACCCTTGGAATTACGCTGGCTAAGAAAAGATGGAAGGATTGTCTGGACAGAACAGCGCCATATTATCCTGCAGGATGAAAATGGAGAGCCCTATGCCATGGAGGGTATCGCGCGTGACATCACAGAGCGGAAAATAGCCGAGCTACAAATGAGCAAGGAGATTGAGCGCAAGTCATTATTGCTGAATCTATTTGCCCAGGCTCCGGTCTTGACAGACAATGAGCTCTACAGCCAGGCCCTGGATATCGCGGCTAAAATTACAGACAGCCAGATTGGATTCTTTCATCAGGTCAGTGAAAACCAGCTGGAGATCATCCTTTCTGTCTGGAATGAGGAGGCCAAAAAGAATTGCACAACAGTTTCTGACACACATTACCCCATTGAGAAAGCCGGAACCTGGGCGGATTGTATCTGAGAAAGAAAGCCAGTGGTTTATAATGATTACCCCACGTCGCCCAATAAAAAGGGACTCCCCGAGGGCCATGCACCTATTGCCAGAATCATGAGTACTCCAGTCGTTCAGCACGGCAAGGTCAGGCTCATATTTGGTGTAGGCGATAAATCGACTGATTACACAGCCTGGGATGTACTACAGGCACAATCCATAGCCAGGGAATTGCACAGGATTCTAGAAAAGCGGGATCTTGAAAAACGCCTCAAAAAGACAGAGACAACCTGGCATTTTGCTATTGAAGCAATCAACGAGGGCATCTGGGACTGGAATATGCTTACCGATGAGGTATTTTTTTCCAGCCGTTGGAAAGAGATGCTAGGCTATGCACCCCACGAGATTGCTAGGCATTTTGACGAATGGAAAGCAAGAGTGCATCCAGATGATCTTCCCGTGGTGATGGCCACTTTGGAGCAGCACTTGAGCCAGGAAATCCCCACCTATCTCACCGAACATCGGATGCGCTGCAAGGATGGTTCATGGAAATGGATTATGGATCGCGGCAAGGTTTTGGACTGGACGAAGGAGGGCCGACCGGCTCGCATGGTTGGGACACACAGAGAGATTACAGAACGCAAACAGATTTAACTCCCGCTCTCTATAGCTAATACCTGATCTACCTTATCTATTACATCTTAGCGAAAAACCACTTTGTGTTCAGAATTTTCAGATCTCGACACACAAAAGTAGGAGAGTTCTCGCCTTCCTCATCCACGAAATACCTGCCTCACAAAGCCCTTTCCACATGGAGATGCAGTGGTCAGGTAATATCCTCGTGGACTCCATTAGACTAATTTCAATTATAACGCTACTACAAATAGAACACACACTCTGAAGTCATTTGGGCTTTGGCTGAACTCAGAACACATTGCTGCAGGTGTGAATGGCGGGGCTTAAAAGGAAAAAAAGGGTGATCTGCTTTCAAAATTCTGACAAAAGACATCACTGGTGATAACCATTTCTCTTGGAAATTTTATAACACCACGAAATTGTTGATGCGTGTTTTTGGCCGAATGCTTAGGAACCTGTTGGTCTGGTTGAGATTATTAGCGTTGATCTACCAAAATACACAATAGTGTTTATGTAGTGTTACTAAATTCAAATTGCATATTATTTTATCTCTAGACTATAAAGGGGATAAATATCATGAACATGTTTCTTGCAATTTTATCAGTCACCATCGGTGCAATTCTTGGGATCATTGATGGCAGGCCAGAGATCGACCAAAAGCCGTAAACACTATTTTTATATCCCCTCCATCATTTCAACTGAGGAACGGAGTGAATATGATTGTGCCGATGAAACCACAAAACATGCACCCGATTTCATTCGTGTCCAGGAAAATCCACCACCAGATCAACGCCTAAACTTTAGGCTGGGAGCAAACGGGTCGGCACTTTCTATTCCATCGTCTCGCATTTGCCAGGTCGTACGGGACGCAGGTGATGTCCAGTTAGTAATAAATTTTGTGGAGATTGAATTCTATGACCAACAAGCCAAGAAACCTTGTGAATCCAGAAAGTGACTATCCGTGGGATCTATCGGCCCACTTTTCAGTACAGGATTAACCAGGGGAACAGCGATAAATATTCAAGAATTAGGGAAACGATAAACTTGGACATACGATTAAAACGCATTCGTATCCCTTATACAAAAAGAGAGCCGAAGAATGTGGATTATTCTTCGGCTATTTGTATACTGAAATAATACCGAACGACAGCCCCAGCAGAAGGGGCAGAGCAATTCCTAAGCCTCTGAGAACTTTTCAGTATATCTCACAGCCCTGCAGCATCCCAAAATCACAGGATTCTTGCTTCATAGCGCACAAGAGAACCGCCAAAATTTTAATTGAGATCAAAGGAGCAAGTCAGGACACACGTCAGCCTCGGAAGATGCGAGAAGGGCATCAATATTCAGCATGATCAACTGGTAAATCAACTCGCCCTGGGGTGCATTCCAGGTAATGATCATCCCCAAATGGAGGGTTGAGGGAGTCGAGGGCAATACTCAGACACACCCCAAGGATAAGTTGATAAACGTTTACTAGCTAGCCCGGTCATACTACACTGCATTTTCACGTTCATATAAATAGCAGGGTGAGGCAGTATATTAGGGGGGTATTGTCTGCCTCAGCGCCTACTATCAATACTTCAAAGCTGTCAATCATTTCCACCGTTTTCGCTGTTACTAGTCCCCTCTTCCGTTACATCATGATTCCCATGATATACTAATCATCCGGGAAATTGGTCTGTGTGCAAAAACCTTGTCGCAGGGGGGACAATAAAACTTCTTCTTCCTGGTGAGGAGGACCATCCACGCGTGGGTATGGAGCAGGTGAATCCGCACCGATTTACATTTTGGGCAACAAATGTAGCCGGCACCTACTCGATTCATAACGCTCCCCGATTCATTTGTGTGAAATCCTGATTTTCCACAGAACAGCACTGGTTTATCTCTTGGCCATTATTGGAATGTGAAGCTCTGAATAAATGGGATTTGCTGACGCAAGCCCTTGAATCAAAGTCTGCCGACTGAAATTTAACCCCAGGTATCTCTGTGGGGATGCTCCCGCTTTGAAGTGCTGATTGGGTTTGTTCCATGAACGATCCTTAAATTAATTGAGATTCAGTTCTCGAGAATACATGAGCACTTGCCTGCAACACTGATAGAAAAGAGATATGCGAGTGCGTCGCCGAACTCGTGCCTCCCCCCTTCTCACTGCCTTCCTCCAAATTAATGGTAAGCCCCTACTGCCAGATAGTAGTTATCATACTCATCACGTGAGCCGGGCTTAAATCCGGTTAGATCGTCTATGCCATCATCATATACCTGGTTGTTGTTCGTATCGCAGAATACAAATGCAGTCAGCTCCGAGTAGTCATCATCTGGCAGCAGAAAAGATTCCTCACAGTCTTGTCCAGATAGGACCTGTCGCGTGACAATGGGTGCCATCACATCACTCCACACATCAAGATGATTCCCGTTAGCAATGCCAACATACCAAGATTTGTCGCTTGAATAATACGAATCGTCATCCCAGAGAATCCCAACATTTACCTGCACACCCGTGGAACAGGAAGACAAAGCAAACAGAGTAATCACCCACACAGATAGTCGAACATATCTCAGAGAAATGTGATGTGAGCAAGGTCGATTTTCAGAATTGTTCGTCATATTATATATCCATACTTATTTTTTTAATCAGTAGTCCAACACTTTCGGAACTGAGTGTACTGGCCCAGATTACTTTCAAGGATTGCGTATACACCTTATCTGGCTTTCCGTTATTCAGTTCAGTTTGGAGTAGCTCAAGTTCGGTGATTAGTCGTTCAGCATTACCAATGGCTATATTTATGTTTGTTTCCAATGAGGCAGCCTGGGCGTTTTCAACCATCTAAAACGGGATCGATAGCCCATATGCAGGCAGGGACATGAACGCTAGCATCTCTTTTGGGAAAAATGTTCGATTCTGGGTCCCTCCAACAATGCATTGCACACCTTTGGGAGACATATCCAACACAAGGGCAGTAATGATATCACCTTGACGCGTGTAGAGCGTGTCCTTATACTGTACCGGTTCACTGTGAAGGAAGCCACTAAAGTTTGTATCCAAATGGAATTGGATATAATCCAGCTCTTCTCTGAGGATGACGTACTGGGTTGAGTCAGATGAGAATGCAGCATGCTCAGCGCCCAACGCAATGATTTCAACATCTTTGGCCTGGTGATCAAATGAGACATGGTCGGTGTCTATTTCCACAGAGACCAAGGTCTCTGACGGACTCGCGGACAGACCATAGCTGTATACAAAAAGGGATAGATAAAACACCAGATTGCATTTATGCTTCATAAATATTTTCTGAAATACTTTGAGCTTGTTTCAGAAGACATGGGTCACAGCAATATTTGTCGAGTCGACTATGGTGCATATCAACTTCTATCAGATGACCATGTCGGACCTTGAGATTTTTACCACAACTGCTGCAATGGGTTTGCCTGGTCATGATAGAGGCAATGACCCAAAGTGACATGAATATGGGAGGGAAAGTGAAAATGACACCAATTACATTAATCATGGAAAACCCTTTTCTTTATGTAGATGGATCTCAAATAGTTGATCTCAACAATTGATTACGAGAAATATATTATAATTTAATCGAGGCACAACTCTACATAAACTCTACATCATTTATAAATTGAGAGGATGCTCAAAAGGTATGAATAAAGAAGGTGTGAGATCAAAACCAGGAGCACGGTTCCAGCCAGCACCGAGAATAATCCAAAATCATCTGGCGTGGTCACCCTCAAAGCTCCTACAACTATTGCGGGAGGCGCTCTCAAAGTGCATCCAAGACTTTCTTCCTACCACGGAAGGAATACTTAACCCGTGAGCCAGCACCTAATTGAAACTGTCTCCAAAGATTTAAGGCTGATGTTTTGGTCTTATGACCAAAAGACGGATTCTTTTGATCTCAGGCTGTTCAGCTCAATAAACGCGAACTGGGTAATTAGCTCAGAGCTTCTCGCGGAGCACCCCATTATTCAGGAGATCTCGGTAGAATTCCGTAAAGAATTATTTTATCTGCTTCGAGAGGCGAAATTAAATACAACATCTGAATTCTTTTTTGAGTATCAGGGGCTCTCACAGGGGCAACTGGTGTGGTTTCTGTTGATTGGACATGTGCAGCCTGAGACCGGCATGATCTCTGGCGTGATCCTGCCCAATCAGACAAAAAAGCAGGAGGAGCTCGAGAAACAAGCCCTTTCCAAAGTCGTCAAAAATCTGATTGTCCGAGCTGAAGAGCGAAAACGCGAGGAATCTGAAGTCAGCTACGAAAAGAAATTAGCTGGCAGAGAAGCTGATCTGGTGACTCAAACCCTGCAGGCAAACGAGAATGCTGAGAGAATTGAGTCCATCGTAAAGACACTGGAGTCAAAAAATCTGGATCGTACCAGTTTAATAAAAAAGCTGAGATCAAATGTTAAGCCCGAGATCAATTGGGAAGAGTTTAAATCCTACTTTAACGAACTACACCCAGAATTTGTCCCAAGCTTGTGGAACCGCTTCCCCCTGCTTACAGATAGAGAGATCAAAATCTGTATTTTGGTCAGGCTTGGATTACGAACTAAAGAAATTTCCCATTTGACGAAACTAACACCAAAATCAATCGAGATCTATCGATATCGCATCAGAAAAAAGATGAACCTGGAGCGCTCAGAACAGCTCATTAAAGTTCTGTCGTCCAGTACGTGGTAGCACTACGACTCCAAGCGAAGGTTTAAGATCCGACGGCCAACCAAGACAGACTGGATATTAGCCTAACAATTCCTTGACAATAGCTTTGATCTCGGCGCTTTTGATGGGCTTGGGCAAGAAGATCTGCCCACCATGGACACCACGTTCGGCTGAGGTTACAACTGCTGTAATAAACACAATGGGGATCTGCTTTGTGATGGCATTTTCTCTCAACATAACAGCCAGCTCTCCACCATCCATCTTGGGCATGGAAACGTCCAGGAAAATAATTTCGGGCTTAAAATTGATTGCTTTATGCAAGGCCATTTCCGGTTCACTGACCACCGCGATTTCAAGATCAGGGTCTCCACTGAAGAGCATTTGGAGATTCTCTAAAAACCCAATCTCATCATCAACAAATAGTACTTTACGCATTCATTTATCCTTTATTCTTGTTTTAATATTACCTGGACTGTAACGCCAGCGTCTGGGTTATTGCTAATTTCTAATGAACCATGAAAGCGCTGAATGATTTCAGCGCAGATAAACAATCCCATTCCTGAGCCGTGATTGTCTTTTTTTGTGGAAAAAAACGGTTTGAGAACCCTACCCAAATCCGTTTCAGGTATCCCCGGCCCATTATCTTTTAGCGAAATGCATATTTCTTCTGAACCTTTTTCTTGGCTCGTAATCTCAATCAAGCCTCCCCTATCCATAGCCTGAATAGCATTCAGGCTAAGGTTCACAAAAACTTTCAGTAGACCTTCCTTGTTTCCCAGGACGTAGTGGGTTCGTGAACACTTCAAATTGATTCTGATGTTCTTTTGCCGCAAATGAAAAGAAACCAGGGCAATGGCATCACTTAAAGCGGAATGCAGGTTGATTCTGGATATGGCAGTCTCTTGGTCATCGGGTACAGCAAGTCTCATTAAGTTTTCAACAATGGAGTTGGCTCTTTCAACAGAGTTTTCAATATTTGAGAATGCTTTTTGCGCAGTTTCATCATTCATATCCAGTTTACGAGCCAGCAATTCAAGGCCAATGGAAATGACGGCCAAAGGATTTCTCACCTCGTGGGCGAGACCTGAAGCCAACTGAGATATCTGCTCCTGCCTATTCTGGGAGAGCATAAGGCTATTTATCTCGATCTCTCCCAATGCCATGCCGAGTATCTTTCCAAGGGAATTCAGATTGTCAGTATCCGTGCTATCATAATAACTCACGTCATAAACATGTAACATGGCGATAATACCGTAACAGGTGCGTTCTGATCTCACTTCAGCAAAAATGATCTCACCAGCAACATGACTAAAGTATTCCTTGAAAAAATGTTGCTGATCAAAAATACAGGGTTCGTTTTGCCCTAACTTCACGATCTGTGATAGATTAATGTTTCCATGGATGATATCATCTGGAAGAACCAAGTCTGGGTCCATAGGATCTGCGAGTATCCGCCGAGTCAATTCAGGATGGCTCGTGGTCGCCGTCAACGTGTCTAAAATTAAATTTTTAAGCGGCAAAAAGATAATATGTTGAGGAACCATAAGTTGGTTGTCCATAGCCATGACCTGGTTGATCTCAGGCATTAAGGCAGCAAAATCAGCCTTGACAGTCGCTGACAATTGATGGGCTATATTAAACATATTCAACCACTCTTCATGTTTCAGCCTGGCGGTCGCGTTTTCTGCAATCTTGATGTAGCCCACAACGAGCTCTTCTGAACCGAAAAGGGGACTGATCACGGAAGACTCAATAATTAACCGTTTCGTTTTGGTGAGATTAAGGAAGTAACCCGTCCATTTACCTGTCTTTTTTAAAGCTTCAGAGACCTTCATATCATGGCGAGGCTTTGGAACGGGTGCCCTAAGCGCCTGTGCTGGGAGTTTACCAAGAACATCATCTGCAACGTAGCCGAAGATATTGGAAAAAGCAGTATTGAAGTAGTTAATCTGGTGATCCAGATTAGTGGTTAGAATAATGGATTGGGTTTGATCGGCAATCTTCCGGAAAGAGGTTTGTGACTGCTGCAGCAATCCCAAAATCCTTTTTTGATCGGTTGTGGATTCCAACGCTCCGGAAATGATGGAAGAGATGAATCTCAAAACCTGATGTGAAAATTCATCAAAGATCCAGAAGTCTTTTACAAAATCCAGACCCCAAAATCCAATGACACCCATGCGTCCCTTAATCGGTACAACGATAAGCGACTTGATCAATTGCATTTCCAATATCTCTTTCAAATCTGTCTGCTCAGTCGGAATTTTAGCCGTGTCAGGTATATAGATCGTCTCATCGTTCAGAAGCTTGTCCATCCACCAGGGGAACGCGGCCCAGGGCACTTCCCTCAAATTTTCTTTTTCGGGAGAAACCCCTTCAGCAACCCACTCGTGGGTATTGTCCATGGTCTCTTTGGCGGAATTAAAACGGAAGACGTAGACCCTGTCACTGTTGAGGAATTGACCGATCTGACCAAGGCCATTTTCAATGGAATCATCCATGATCTCTGCTGGGGATTGAAGCAACCTTACAGAAAACTTGCTGGCCAGCCACTGAAATGCAGTTTGTCGATCAAGCATTTCAGATAAATGTTGGCGCTCAGAAATATCAACATGTGTACCTGCCATGAGCACAGTGTCGCCATCCTCATCGCGCTGATAAACAGAACCGCGGTCGTGGATCCAGAGCCAGTGCCCATCCTTGTGTTTCATTCTAAGCTTGGCATCATACTTTGCTGTTTCACCCTCGAAATGTTGGGCTAAAAGTTCCCCGGCCATTTTTAAATCATCAGGATGGGTCAACTCCTCCCAGGTTTGGATACTGATGGGTGATAATTCTTCCAGGGTATATCCCAGCATTTCGGCCCATTTTTCATCAAAAACAGTTTCCCCGGTTTTCACGTTCCAATGCCAAAGTCCTGCACCCATACCAGCCAGGGACGCTTGCATGAGATCATCAGGAATGGGCAAGGTGGCATAAGGCACCGCCGAATAGAATGCAGGTTGAGCAAAAAACAGTCTGGCTTCTGGAGCATCATCCATTTCAATGGGCATGGAGGTTATGTTTAGAAGCTGCTGACTTTCAGGGAAGCGCAATTCAGAGGTGGTAATATTTGACCCACTAAATCTTTCCTCATAGAGTCGTCTGAATTTTGTCTTGATCTCAATATTGGTAATTGCATCAAGGGAGTGGGTCATCAACGCATCAGCATCCGCCTCAACGAAACGGCAATGTGCGTGATTAGCAGGACCATATTTTTGGGGCGATTCCATATACCAGATTTGAATCGGGAGATCTTCTAGTCTTGCGATCTGAATGTTTTTTAATTTTGTGCTCGTTTTCATCTTCTCAACTTAACCATCAGGCATTATTAGTCATATTTAATCGTTGCTCAAAGTAAACCTTGGCATTGGCCGATAGCAACTCAGCATTAGCACTATATTCTGTGAAAAAGCTTTTGATTCTGTAATACGAGCCTATTTTTTAAAATGACCGTGAAATCAAGCATAACCGATCTCTCTTTATTTAGCACACTGGCAAAACTGCTCAAACTCGCAGACGGTGAGCTATTCATCATTGACCAGCAATGGCATAACATCACAAGCCACACTTTCGAAAAAAATGAGACTGTTCAGACAGACCTCAAGTTACAAAACTACATTATCAGTCAGCTGCAAAATCAAGTTCCCCTCATCGAGGAAAATATGGATCGACGAATACCCGTCCAGGTCAAAGATGGCACTGGCTCCATCACACATCGTGATTGCATGATCTCACAGATGCCAGACGACCCAGCCAGCTATCTCGTAGCATTACTGTCTCAATCTGATTCCACATCTGAAGAATATCGGCGAGGTATTGTCGCCGTGAGCAATCATGAGCTGCGAACCCCCTTGATGATTATTTCCATGGGTGCCCAAATGCTTGCCTCAAAATTTCAATCAAGCGAGGATGACCCCCAGATTCAACAATTCACCAAAATGATCAATGATGGTGTTTCGCGTCTCACTTCCACATTCGAGAAATTGCTGGAGTATGGTGAATTACTCACACCATATCCTATCGAGGAGATGATTGAGCTTGATTTTAAGCAGCTCATCCAGGCTTGTATCGACGAACAGACCACAGCCAGTAATCATGTAAAATGGCATGTCAGATTACCAGATGAGCAGATCACGATCATGGGGGACGCCAAAGCTCTGGCACAAGCGATTCGCGCTATTCTCGAAAACTCAACAACTTTCAGCAATCCAGAACAGCAGATTGGTGTCATTGTTTATGTTGACCCAATCGTGAGGCAATGTTTTGTGAAGATCTCTGATGAGGGGATGGGCATGGAGGCGGAACAGTTGGAATCTATTTTCGAGCCTTTCTACCATGGTGAAAAAATCTTATATAAGCACACTCCTGGCCTGGGGCTGGGGTTGACCATTGCCAAGAAAATTTTCGCCCTTCATTCAGGTCGGATCTACGTGGACTCCAAAGCAGATTCCGGGACAAGTGTAACCATCAAGTTGCCTATTGTCATCCATTAACCAGAGGCAGGTCGACGCTAGATTTGCGTAACTGCGTTTTGATATTCCGGGTCCTAAATCGGTTGAGCATCTATGTCATAATCACGTCAAACCTGAAAATATTCAGCTATCTTTTTACCATTCAGACAAGTTGACGCATGAGTAATTTTGATGCGGTGACCCCACGCTGCTTTTTGATTTCTTTCGCCTAGGCAGATGGTTATTTTGACAGCTTAACAAATGTTGGTATAAGAATGTTCTAATTTAACCCAAAAATGAGGGACCAATTAATTGCGTAATCTGATTCAATGGATATTCCCTAAAAGATCACTATTTTTAGGTGGTGGGTTGCTCATCACATTCTTCATTATTAGTCAGAAAAATTTTCTATTGTTTCATACACTGGCTGAGCTGAGTTCAATCGTTGTAGCCTGGAGTGTATTCCTGCTGGTTTGGAATACTCGGAGGCTTTCTGATAATCAATCCATCCTACTGCTTGGGATCGCCTACTTTTTTATTGGGCTTATCGATCTTCTGCATACGCTTTCATATAAAGGTATAGGAGTGTTTGGTCCCAGTATAACGGCGGACCACGCAACCCAGCTATGGATCGTTGCACGCGGGATGGAGGAATGGAAACTAAGATTGGAACTACAATTGAAATTTCAGCTGTTCGGAAGGATGGTAACGAATTTCCAATTGAACTAGCTCTCTCAAGCTGGGAATCGGATAATCAAAAGTTTTATACCGGAATTATTCGTGACATTTCCGAGCGTAAGACTGCTGAGTTGGAAATTACCGAAGCCCTTTCAAGTGCTGAGGCTGCCAACAAAGTTAAGGATCAATTTATTGCCAATATCTCACATGAGATACGTACCCCACTTAACAGCATACTTGGTTTTTCTGATCTACTTGAGAAGAGGCTTAAGGAAACCATTTCTAATCAAGATCATCAGCTCTTTGGGTATATAGCTAAATCGAGTAATCGATTGATGAAAACAGTTGATTTCATTTTGAATAATTCTCAACTACAAGCCGGTACAATTAAAATTCAGCCTCAAGAGCTCAATTTGTCCACGATACTAAAGCACCTATTCAATGAATTCAAGCCCTTCGCTGATGAGAAGTCTCTTGAATTTGAACTACTGAATGCGGATCACTCAATGTTGATATTTGGAGATGAGTATTATATCCGACAAGCAATCTCAAACATAATTGAGAATGCACTCAAGTACACATTTGAAGGCAGTGTTAAGCTCAGCTTAGGTAGCAGAAGTGGTCAGCTATCACTTTCAATCACTGATACCGGTATCGGAATTTCGGAAGCATATCAAGAAAGGATATTTGATGCATATACTCAGGAAAGTGAGGGTTTTACCAAGGACTACCAGGGAATAGGCTTAGGCCTAGCGCTTACTAAGCAGTACCTTGATTTAAACAATGTAGCGCTCGAGATAGAAAGTAAGAAAGACGTTGGATCGACTTTCACTCTCATCTTTCCAATAAACAAAGGGGGCAATAATGTCTAAGAGCAAACCTAAATTACTGATTGTTGAGGATGAGGTTTATTCACAGATTTTTTATTCTAGTGTCCTTGAAAGTGATTATGACGTAACTACTGTCCCAACTGTGGATAGAGCCATCAAAGCCATGGAAGAGACTCAATTCAAGCTCGCCATAGTTGATCTTTCCTTACCTGGTGAAAAAGATGGGATTAGCTTACTCAAGTACATTTGCAAAGATAAGTCAGATATTACTACCCCTATTGTAATTACCGCACATGCCTTTCCAAAAAACCGCGAAAGCGCGATGGCTGCGGGTGCTGTTGAATTTTTGACGAAACCAATCCTTTCTGAATCCTTGCTTGAGGTAGTAAAGAGGTATATTCACGACGCGCCCTAAGCATGGTAATACTACCCGAGCTATTGAGTTTATCAATTCTTAGAGACAATATTTGAGATAGAACCAAGAGCGCCACCAGCAATTTTTTAGCAACTAAAACCCGCTAGCCCCTACTGTATAAGGGTCTGCATACTACTGAAAAACGAAGTAAGCCGAGGGCGTAGCCCGATGGCAATCCCCGTGTCGGCGGTTCAAACGAACCTTGGCACGAGATTATAGCTTAGCACAGGACTGAGTAAGGCGAGCGTAGCCGAAGCCAATTCCGTCCCTGGCCACAGAAATTAAAAAGCCCACCATCGGTGGGTTTTTTGGTTTCTATTGCTGTGGGGGTGAATTAACCAAACCAGCGAGTTCACGAGCGCGGTTCAAACGGAGCCGCAGGCGGAGTAAGATGGAGGCGCAGCCGAACATCAATTCCGTCTTCCGCAGTTTTTTCCTTCGGTAAAAACGTGCTAGAGGCCACCACATAATCCCCTTGTATTTCATAGACTTACGAGGGTTTTTTGTATCTAGGCCATTTTCAAGTTTTCTAGCGAGTAATGGACAATCGTGGACAAATCGACCCATCAATAGCACTTTGTAAGTCGTCAAAGTAATTCGGACAAGATCGCTTAAAAAATAAGAGACACTTTCCGGGCCTCCAACATATTAAGCAAACACCTCATGGTGCTGCGATTTCATGTTAATACGCTTCCTCATCTGAA
>Ga0209665_1001457_pt1 | contig 13354 bp, 15 predicted proteins | sample SaaInlV_200m_DNA_2_FD_184675 | JGI IMG/M metagenome (GOLD analysis project Ga0209665, IMG submission 184675) | Marine microbial communities from expanding oxygen minimum zones in the Saanich Inlet - Saanich Inlet SI074_LV_135m_DNA (SPAdes) (version 2) | ecosystem: Environmental > Aquatic >... | reverse complement strand
ATTTGCCACTATTACAATGGGAATCAATGTTTGATCCTACTGCAAAAATGAGTGAAACTGTAGGATATGGGTTCTCAGGCACGATTGTGACGAACTATTCCATGGGAATATGCACAATATATCGTGAAGTTTGTCAAGATAGAGACATCACTGTACCATTTGAGATAGAAGGAGAAGCATACACCATCCGCTCCATAGAAAGTCAAGACGACGGAACCATAATCATTGAAGGATATGTTCAGCAAAGTTCTGGAAGAATAGAGTCATTCCTAGTTACAGAGAATGCACCAAAACCCGGAAAGATTGAGGATACTCAAGTTCCAACAATGTATGCAGTATCAGGGATTGGAGTAGCAATTGCTGCTAGCTTTTTTGTCTGGAGTGACAAGAAAAGTAAAAAGACCAGTACCGAGCAAACAGGAATAGACCCCAAAGACTTGTGTGCAGTATCTACAAGTTCATCAGCTGGAAGTTATCAAACAAACAGAGGAACATCTGAACTCAGATAATCCACTGATGAATCGTTCATCGGGGTTAAATACAAATTTTGAAAGACAAATTACCTAACACACTGTGGGGTTTGATGAGTAATCATCAAATTTCATAATTTATTTTAAAATAACTAAATTTGTGTAATTACTTTGTGATTATTTTATCCCCACATCTCTTTTCATGGTTTCATAAAATTTTTCGAGGCTTGTATAAATAATGGCTAGACGCAAGCTGCAACTCTACGGAAGAAAAGCAACACCTGAGGATATTTTAGAGGAAATTAACCGCCTACTATACGCCAAAGGAAACAGACCATACCAACTAAAGCCTGCAGAGATTGCAAAAGCCAAAGAGATTACAAATGCACCCACTAGTGAATTCTGTCATACATTGTGAATGTTTAATTTTTCTTTCTGACCCCAACAATTGCAATTGCCGGTATTCCCACATACATCAAGCCATTCAATACAATTAATGATACGCCAATTGTAATCACTGAATTTTCAGAATCTGCATATTCCATTAGAGATAGAGTTGATAACATTGGGGTAAGGGATAATTTTACCATCTCTCTAAACACGGGATTCTCTCTTTCATAATCGGCAATTACAGGTGAGAATGAATAGTAAAATTTGTTGAATGAATTCATAAAATTTGTGCCTGATTCTGTACTCAATAATTGATTATCTCGCAATTCTCTTAACTTTTGAACTTCAGGGGCTAGTTCTGAGCCATATGTGGCAGTTGCAATTAGACAACCTCCACCTTTGGAATCATTTGCATCCTCAGTTGTCACCTCCACAGTTTTTGTAGTATCAACAACACATAATCCATCTTTCATGATAGTTCCTTCACCACAAACAGATTCAGGTGTTGGTTCTGGAATTGGTTCAGTAGTTGCAGATTCAGAAACACTTGTTTCAGAAAATGATTGCCCATCAAGTTCCACATTAGTTACAATATCAAATCCTCCAGCAGCAGCGGTACTTGGAACTTTGAATTTCAAAGTAAACTCACCGGTACTATCAGATGTAACTGTTCGAATAACTATCACATTCCCATCAGCATCTTTAATTTCTACTGCAACTGGAAATCCTATAAGAGCATCTTCTACATGTCCAGTTAATTCTACAATTTCTCCAGGGGTAAACTCTGTAGTATCTACATCAAATGTAATTAGAGATTGTGCAAATGCAGGAGTTAGCATTAAAACAAATAATGTTGCAAAGAAAATTAATTTCATATTATCAATTAACTCCTATTTGCAATGTAATACTGTCAGTTAGTTTATTTTTATTTAATATATTATCAAAAATAGAAATTTCAACTGTGAAATTTCCTGATTCAGAGGGAGTCCAGGATAATGATGGACTCAATGATTGAGTATTAGAAAGCGAACCTGAAACCCATTCTTCATAACCTATTTCTTCAATCACAATATGAAAAATAAAGTCTTGATTGGAAATATTATGATTTGTAATATCTGCTACGACCTGAATCTGCTGGTTTACATTAACTGTGGTATCAATTTCACTGCCAAATGCATTAATGATTCTAGGATTTGTTAAAGAGACATTTGGTGAAGAAGAATTTGAATCATCACCAATTAGAGTAGTGCCCATAATTTTGATATCAGAATCCCCTTGCTCAAAATCAATTTCAAGAATTCTAGAATCAGAATTACTTTCAGACTCACTATATGCAACTTCTATTCCGTCAATTTGAACAATAAATGTATCATCAGTGTCATTTTGTTTTTCAGCATCAATGAATTCTCGAGGCAAATCTACAATGATGAATCCCTCATCAGAGGAATTAATCTGTACAACTAGTGCAAAATCATTAGAATCTATAACGATATCATTTACCATACCACCTTTGATTGTATATTCTACATCAAAAGTTCCATTACTACCTGCATCTACTTCATAGAGGGCAGTAGTTTCACCAGAATTTGATGTTGGCGTATAACTAAATTTAGTTTCTGCAATACCTTCATTTCCATAGGATACTCGAACATCATATTCTCCAGATTTTTTCCATAATGCACCTTCAGATAGTATAGTTCGGGAATAACTTCCATCTTGTGCTACGGTCAATTGTGCTATATCCACCATATTCCCTTCAGTATACAGCTGCAAGACAACCAATGTATTATCAACTACAGTTGAAACATTTCCTGAAATTACTATTGTGTCACCTTCATCATAGTGATTATCATCAGTTTGAACAGAAATTACAGATTCTGAAGATGAATAGTTTGGAGAGTATTCAACTCCGCCAGATAATTCAACTGTAACAACATCACTTTTTTCAGCACTGTCATAATTTGCTTTGATGGTAAAAGTTCCATCATATTTCCACATTGAACCACCAGTGTTTAATGTCGTCTTGAAACTTCCATCAGAATATGTTGGTAATTGATCTTGAGTGACAATTGAATTTAGAGGACTGGTAACAGTAATTGTTACAGGGGATCCAGAAGTAACATCTGAGACTTTACCTTCTACTAAAATCACATCATTATGGAAATAACTTGTGTTATCAGTCCAAATCGATACTTGTATTTTATCTAGCATTTTGTTTGCTGCTTCTCGTGCTTCATCAATTGAACAACCCACACATGCTTGTGGAAGTTCATGATCCCCACTAGGTTCAGGTTCTGGTTGTCCAGAAACAATTTGTTCCCCACCAACATAATTAATCATAGTTTCACCTGTATCTGCACCATAGTGTAATTCATAGATATAATCTCCAGTTATTTTCCATAAGGGACCCCCAGCAATTCGCATGTCAGAAAAGGTTCCATCAGATTTGGTGGAAATCTGTCCAATAGATACAATATCATTTGTAGGTGATGTAATTAGAAAAGTTAATTTTTTGCAGAAGATACATCATAATTAATTATCTTTCCCGATACGACAATAATATCGCCATTTCCATAAGATGGCATGTCAGTGTTTACATTAATTGATGTTGGTTCCGGTGTTGGTTCTGACACACCATCAATGTATTCAGATGTAGAGAATTCTCCAGTTAAAGCAATACCACCATTGCTTGGCCAATCAGAAAATGCATTTACATAAATTTCTGCAAGACCGGTTACTGCATCATCAGGAATCATAAATGATAAAATCATTTCAGATTCTCCTGAAGACAAAGTTGTTTTAATTGAACCAATTCCAATACTAGTTAATTCAGCATCAAAGAGATTTACAGTGATTAAAGTAGAAATTTGTTTGTTTGATTGTGTTTTAACTTGAATGAATCCCAATTCGCCGGCTTCTAGTTCTGATAGATTTCCTTGTTGATCAGTTGATTCAACGGATGTAATTGTAAATTGATTGTATTGTGATTTTATCTTAAAGTGTGCAGTGTCTTTTACAGTTTTTGAGCCATCAGATGCTGTTGCAACAACTTTGTAGTGTCCAGCTTTGAAATTATCTCCAACTCTAAATTCAATGTTTTCAGAATCATTAGGAGATATATCCACAGTTCTTGATATTACTGAGGAATCTCTAGGATCAAGTACTTCTACTGCAACTCTCTGTGAAGAATCGCCTTCAAGTTCAATTCTAACTGAAACTGTATCTCCTAAATCATAAACTCGCTGACTAACTGAAACTTCTAAATCAAAGGCAGTATTTGGGCGCGGTTTAGGCTCATAAGGCTTTGAATTCTCACCTACTACAACAATGCCTTCCATCCATGGATGAACCATGCAGAAATAATCAAACTGTCCTGACTCTGTAAACTTGTGTGAGAATTTTCCGTTTGGCATCATCAATGAACTATCAAATTCACCTGACGGTCCATTACTCGGAGTACCAGCAGTTACTGTATGTGCTGCAGAATCATCATTGACCCATGTTATCATCCCATATTGTTTTACTTGAATCACATATGGGGAATAGCATTCATCATATTCTTCACATCCAGGAACAGATGTTCCAGATGGAATACTAACAATTCCATTATCAGTACTTGGAGGAATTGGTTTGGGTGTTGTACTTTCTGTATATACGCTGAATTTTATTTTCTCTGAAACACTTCTAGAAATTACAGTTAGTGTAAAGACACCATCATGTCTCCAATCATGACCTGCAATTTTGTATTCAGCATCAAAATTTCCATTAGATGATGGATGAATATTATCATTTACTATCATTTCTCCACGTGGATTAATTATTTGGAATAACACTCGAGTGACATCAGATGAACTAACTTTACCAGTAATTTCTAAATCATCACCCATTTTGTATTTTGATTTGTTTATTTCCACATCAAGAGTGGGAGGTCTAGGTGTTGGATTTGGATTTACACCATCACCTACGATTATTTCACCGACCATCCAAGGATGAACCATACAAAAGTATGGAACTGTTCCTTCAGAGTTTGGTGACCATTCAAATGAACTTCCAGACATTACTAGACTGGAATCAAAATACAATCCAAGTGAATTAGAATCAGATGCTTTTCCTGAAGTGAATGTATGTGCCGCACTATCAGTGTTTGAGAAAATTACTTTTCCTCCAACTGGGATGTGTGCAGAGGTTGGATGATAACATCCCAGAGATGTTTCCTCACAACCAGGGGCACCAGAACCTTCTACAGTATCTATTGTAATTTCATTGTGTGTAGTGGATGGAGGTGACGGATAACCATAAATTCCGAATTCAAAAGACGTTTCTGCTGAACGATTTACGGTCCCATATTTGACTTCAACAGTGTACGTGCCTTCTGTTTTCATTAATGAAGCTCCCGCATTAAGTTCAGTGGTAAATTTTTTATCGGCATTCACAGACAGTTGTGAAAGAAAAACAATGTCACCATTAGGATTAAGAACAATTACACTGACAGGTGTTCCAGAATACAAGTCTCGAACTTCACCAGAAATAAAAATAGTTTCACCTTCTGAATATGATGATTTGTCAGTTGTCACAACAATTGAATTTTGAATTTGTCCAAATGCAGAATTTGCACCAAAGAACAAACTAAATCCAATTACAAAAATAACAACATATGAAATTCTCAATATGGTTTTCTTAGAATTGAGGCTTTTAAAGAGATCTCTGACTTTCGTTCAAAAATTACTATTTATCAATTAGAGGGATGTCTTCTAGAATCTCCACCTCTATGGGTCCAATGATTATGATTCCGGTCACAGTTTTGACAGTCACAGCATTGGCAATTTGATTTAGCCAAATTCTTGAGTCCCTTTAATTGTACTATCATAACAAATCCAATTATAATTAATCCAAAAAATATGAGCATTCCTTGCTGACGAGAAGCAGTGTTATCCACATTCGTGTAATGTATAACTAAGAATGCAACTGACAAAACAAATATTCCGATTATTCGAACTATTGTTTTTGGTTTCATTTTTTTGTCTGGACAAACTATTGCGTTGAGGTTTATTTTTCCAAGTACGTGAATTTGATTTAGAACGTTTTGCTAGAATTACAATGATTATAATAATTAGAATCACAATGATTCCTAAAAGTAGAGTTGTATTGTTAATTGAAATCTCAGGAATATCTTTAATTGGAAAGTCTACACAGAGTTTATAGTTGTGGGGATGATGACCTTGGAACCATTACAACTGATTCTAATGGAAATTATAATGCAAATTGGAGTGCAAAGAAAATGGATCCATTTGATAAAGTAGTAGAACTGTATGCTGTCTTTGAAGGTTCGTCAAACTATGGAAGTTCACGTAGTGTTCAGATTGATGTTCGTGTAGAATAATTTTAAATTCTAATTAAAAAATTTGTTCAAAAAGAGTTTAGAATCTAAAGAATAATTTTAGTTTGTAGTTTTTTTGCGATCAAAACAGTGATTCTAAAAAATAACTAGCTGCTCTTTATCTAAAATAATAAAAAAGAAAAATCAATCACACTATTTTGTTTGTGCGAAAGGAGTTATCCAAGATTGGACAATGTTTTTGTTTAATTCAGCAAAGGCATTAACGTTGTCGTTAAATGTTTTGAAATTTTGAACAGTTGCATCAATGGTAGTTTTTACCAATTGGTTGTTGACTGTGCTTGCTTGAACAATTTGCTTGTTTGTATCAATGAGTGCAGTTTTTGCAGCATCTGGAATTTCAGTGTTCATTCCGGATTTTTTTGCAAATTCTTGTTGCATTGAGACTGTAGCGTTAATTGTTTTTTGAGCAGTTTTTACACATTCGTTTTGCAATTCTGTTGCAGATTGAAAATATTGTGGTGTTAGTTTTGAAATATTTTCAAAGTATTTCTGAACATTTTGCTTGTACATTGCAAATGCATCGCTGGTTTGAGATTGTGTACTCATGAATTGGGGTTGAATTAGTGGTATATAACTATTGGTAATGAATGGTAATGAATGTCATTGAATGGTGGATAATGAGTGATTTGGGTGTAATCAGGTGTGAGAATTGTTTGTTCAAATGGACAAACAATGTGTTTGTTCAAATGAACGAACAAATCAACAATTTCAGCAACCCATTAGGTATAATTTATCAGAATATTATGAATTCTAAATTATTTGCTTTTTGCACCTTGAATTTTTCCAGTGATAAAAGCAAGATCATATGTTCGAAGTAATACTTCCTCCCCATCTTCAGGATGAGTTTGCAGATGTTTTGACATATTTTTGATAATTTCTTCTTTTGATGGAATTTCTGAATCACTCATTTTGATTTTAACCTATAATACATTAGATTAGAGTAATTTAATGATTCAAACCTAGAAAAAGTATTTCTATTTTTATGCTTTATCGATAAACTCGTTAACACCTGGTGGTTCTGGTGCTAATCCTTTTCTCTTTCTAATATCAGCTACTGCTGGACCTAGCATTGATTTTGGAACTTCAGTCCATTCTTTGAATGATGTGTTCCAGGTTGCACGACCGGCAGTCTGTCCTCTCATTGCTTCAGATAGTGTAAAGGTCTCAGAAGCTGGAATCTCTCCAACTACAATACTTGATGCACCTTTTTGTGACATGTCAAGTACTTTACCTCGTTTACCTGAAAGAATAGTTGCAACGTTTCCAACCAAATCAGTCGGTACACGAACTTCAATTGCTAGAGTTGGCTCTAACACGGCAGTACCTGCAGTTAACAAAGCACCCATACATGCACGTCTTGATGCAGGTCCTAATTGGGACAAACCTCTGTGTGCTGTATCCTCGTGAGGTACAAAGTGAGTAAAGATGAATTTACAATCCCTCATCTGTTCTTTACAGAGAGGACCTTCTTTCATTACTTCTTCAAATCCGGAATTAATAGAATCAGTTGACTCTTGTACAAATTGAACACCTTTTGTTCCGTTAATCAAAACATTGCCACGTGAATCAAATTTCATAATTCTCTTAATTGTATCAGTATCCCATCCTGCATTTTTCAACAAATCTTTTACAACAGTTTTATCTTTAACATCTGAAATTTCACCAGTTCTTAGCATATGTGCAATTTCTGGTTCTAATTGTTCTACTTTCATGAAAATCTTGTTGTGTCTGTTTGGTGATTTTGCCATGATTGGCTCACATGTACCCTTTACAGTTTCACGATAATTAATCAAAGGCTCTGAAGTTATGATATCACATTTTGCATCTTGAATTCTATGCACTGCAACATCCAAGTGCAACACACCCATTCCGGCAACAATTGTTTCACCAGATTCCTCATCAATTTTTACAACAAGGTTTGGATCCTCAATTGTTAATTGTCGTAAAATATCTACAAGTTTAGGTAAATCTTTAGGATGTTTAGGCTCTATTGCAATTTGAACAACTGGTTCTGAGACATATTTCACACCCTCAAACATTGGAATGTCTTTAATTGATGATAGTGTGTTTCCGGCTCTACATTCAGTTAATCCCAATAATGCCGGAATGTTTCCTGCACCCAATTCGCCAACTTGTTCTCTTTGGTTACCCATAAAGAAATTGACTGATTGAACTCTGCCTTCTCGCTTCTCATCTATAATGTGTAAAGTTTGACCGTCTTTGATGGTACCTGAAAATAATCGTCCAATTGCAACAGGACCTGCTGCAGGATCTAAAACCATGTTTACAACCATCATAATAGTTGGGCCAGCATCATCACCTGCAAGTAGTGCTTTACCAACGTCTGATTCTAAATCACCTTTCCAAATTTGTGGAATTCTGTACGGAATTGCATCCTTTGGTGATGGATGATGTTTTACAACCATTCCAAGTACTGCATCAGCTAGTGGTGCTTTCTCAATTAATGCATCTAGTTTTTCGTCATTGTATGCATCAATTACATCTTTGAATGTGATACCTCTCTCTTTCATTAAATCAGTGTTGATTGCCCATCTGTCTTTTGCTGAACCAAATGTTACACTTGCATCTTGAATGGATACTTTCCATTTCTCTTTGTATTCGGGTTCTGCATATGTGTCAATTAGAGTATTAAAATTTGAAACTACTTCTGCTAGTTGTGCTTGCATTTTTTCTGGAGTTAATCTTAGTTCTTTGATTAATCTGTCTACTTTGTTGATAAACAAAACTGGTTTTACTCGCTCCTCAAGGGCCATTCTAGTTACAGTTTCTGTTTGTGTCATGATACCTTCTACTGCATCACAAACTACTACTGCACCATCAATTGCTCTGAGACTTCGAATTACCCTTCCACTGAAATCGACGTGGCCTGGAGTATCAATCATGTTAATTACGTATTCTTCATCTTTTTGTGCAAAAAGTAGAGTAACGTTTGCTTGGTAAATTGTAATTCCTCTTTCTTGCTCTTCTTTATCAAAGTCCATTGCAAGGGCTTTTCCAGCAGCTGAGGGGGCAATAATTCCAGAGTTTGCCAAAAGGCTGTCACTCATTGTTGTCTTTCCGTGGTCTACGTGAGCAATAACACCAAAGTTACGAATATTGGCTTTGTTCTTGATAATTTTCATTACCTCTGCAGTAGACTTGAATTTTGCCATGTTCGAAAAACTTTGAATTCAGGTATTAAACCTTAGTTTTTTAAAAGATCAGTAGATCAAATGCTTAGAAACATCAGGATTCTTTTCTCACACGATAAATCGATTCGTCATTTCTCGTCTTTTTGGTATTTATTACCAGAATCAAGGAAACAGATATGGAAATTTCTGTAGGCCATACTCCTGATTCTGATGACGCATTCATGTTTTATGGAATGTTTACGGGCAAAGTCCCATCTCCAGAGTTTACAGTAAATCACGTTATTGAAGATATTGAGAAATTAAATCGTAAAGCAACAAATCCAGAACTTGATGTAACTGCAGTTTCAGTTCATGCATGTGCATTTATCCCAGGATATACAATTTTGAGAAGCGGCGGTAGTTTTGGAATTAACTATGGTCCAATAGTTACTGCTAAAAAACAGATGACAATTGATGAGATTAAAAAATGCAAAATTGCAATTCCAGGAAAAATGACATCGGCATTCTTACTATTACAATTAATGATTGGAAAGTTTGATTATGTAGAGATGAATTTCAGCGACATCCCAGAAGCTGTAAAGTCAGGCAAAGTGGATGTTGGGTTAGTAATTCATGAAACTCAATTATCATATGAGCAAGAAGGCAATGTCAAAATTTTAGATGTTGGTGAATGGTGGGATAAAACCACAAACGGTCTGCCAGTACCTTTAGGGATTAATGTTATGAGAACAGACCTAGGCATGGAGACAATAGTAAAGTTTGACAAATATCTTCAATCATCAATTGAATTTGGAATTGAACATTTTGAGGATGCAATAGAATATGCAATGCAGTATGCTAGAGGTAAAGAAAGAAGTCTAATTGAGAAATTTGTAAAAATGTACGTAAATCATGTAACTGTAAACATGGGAGACCCAGGTGAGGAATCAATTAGAAGACTATTCCAAATGGCAAAAGAGAAAGGACTAGTTCCAGACTTTGAAATCAGCATTGCCAGCAAGTAATTATAGAACCGAAAAAAAATAGTACCATGGGAGATGGAATCGGTGGCGCAGTACTTTCAATTCTTACAAACAATGCTTTTGAATTACTAGTTAGTCATACAAGAAAAGATAACACAGACCAATACGGTAAAGTTGAAAAAGTAATTATGAGTAAAATCGACGATCCTGCACAACCACAGTATGAGGAAAAAACTAAAGAAGATTTAGAGAGGGCACTAAAAGGGAAATTTGTTTCATGTAATGTACAATACAGAGATGAAAAAACAGATGCACTAGTGTGTAATGTCTTTGTTCAAAGACCACCTGAAGGATTTGACAAAAAATAAAAATCCTTGAGAAAGAAAAGAGTATTTTATTTCAAAAATTTGAGTTTTCACCATAGCCACCTGAAAGGTTTCAATTTTCAAAATACCTAATATATGGTGAAAGCCAACTAACACCATACATGGTTCTAGTCGATAAACGAATTCTCGCAGGAGGCCTTGCAATGATCATTGCAGGAATTATTGTCACCATCGCATCAACTGATCAGCCAATAGGAGAATCAGGAATGAGTGAGGAGGAAGTTATTGATTTGTTAATAGCTGAGGATCAAAATCAAGCTTATCAAATGTTATCAGGGATTTTAGTAGGAGTTGGATTCTTACTGGTTTTGATTAGTTTTGGTGCAAGAAGGAAAAAAGATAGTGTGACTAGAAAAGAAAAGAAACCCGCAGAATAAATTAATAATTACAAGTAGTCGTTTTTTCACAACCAATTGAAATGCATCACAGTTAGTTAAAAATAATTAAAAGAATTTAGCAAATGTCCCAAGATTAGAATTACTAATTTTTGTGAGAATTGGAACTACAAAGGTATACATGAACGATAGAGAGATAATTGACATGACTAAGAAATTACCTCGTGGACATAATATCGGTGGCGGCAATAGACAGAAAAGACGTCAAGAGTTTAAAAAAAATAAAGAGTAGAATTACTAATTTTTTATTTCTATTTCATTAAACCCCATATTTTCCCACATTCTTACATTACCTGAATATACCAATCATAGATACAAAATTACTCTTGTTTAGTAACGCAATAGATCAAAACACGTTATCAATTATTTATACAAATCAAACTTTTTCTTACAATTTCCACAAAATCGCTGCTTTGTTTTCTTACTTTCTGTGCCTAAATCAGTACCACATCTATCGCATTTTGTTTTAATCATAGTTATGTTCCAATTGAAATTTATCCATAATTACCTATCTTTGAATGTTGGGAAAACCATCAACAACATATTTTGATCACAAAAAACAACTTGAGAAGATATTATTAAGCAAAAAATCTCAAAATGAGATATCTTGATTCAAGCTGAAATCAGCATCTATCCAATGGCCACTAAAACCACCAGTGCTAGTTTTTACATTGCAAAGGCAATAGAATCAATTCAAAAAATTGAAAATCTTAGATATGAGATCAATGCAATGGGGACAATTTTAGAGTCAGATAATATGGATACCATAAACACAGCAATAAAACAAATGATGGAGACAGTTCATAATTTAGGCATAGCAAGAGTTGAGGTAATCATCAAAATAGATTCAAGACGAGACAAAGATGTCAAAATGGAAGATAAACTAGATTCTATTAAAAAACAGATAGGTTAGAATTTTTTCAAAATATCAAAATGAGTATTTCTTTGTGCAGGGATACGGCCAATCTCTTTTACCATTGTTGCCAGTTCATCAACTGAAGAAGAAGTTGCCTTTCCAGCAGATTTGTAGATTTCTTCAGAAAATGCAGTTCCAACTAAATCATTGCCGCCATTTGACAATGCAACTTGTGCAAGTTTTTTGCCATATGCAACCCAGTAAACTGAAATGTTGTTTAGAACATTTGCAAGCATTAGTCTGGACAATGCAACAACTTTCAAATCATAAACTGATGAACATTCATTGTTCACCAAATGCTTTTGTTCCAATTCAGTATTATCTAAACTGAATTTCAAAGGAATTAAAGTTAGAAATCCATTTGTTTTCTTTTGTAATTCACGTACCTTGATTAGATGATCAACAATATGTTCAGGTTTTTCAATATGTCCATAAAGCATGGTAACGTTACTTTTGATATCCATATTATGAGCCTCCTCAATAACATCTAGCCATTGTTGTCCTGTGCATTTTCCACGAACTATCTCACCTCTAACGTCAGGATGAAATAGTTCAGCCCCTCCACCAGGCATTGAATCAAGTCCTGCATCTTTTAGACGAGATAGAATTTCTTTAGTAGAATTTTTTGTTAATTTTGATAAATAGTAAATCTCAGCTGCAGTCAATGCTTTGATGTTTAGTTGAGGATGACTCTTTTTGATTGACCTCATCATGTCTTCATAATATTCTAGTGGAAGTTTTGGATGAAAACCGCCAACAATGTGAACCTCAGTAGCACCCATCTGTTTTGCAATTCCAACTCTGGCTTCAATCTCTTGAGAAGTTAGGGTGTATGCATCATCTGCACCATCTTTTCTATAAAATGCACACATCTGACAGCTAGCTGCACAAACATTGGTGTAATTCATGTAGTATGATGCTGCAAATGTTACAGTGTCATCAACTAGTTTTTTTCTAGAATTGTCTGCCACTGCTCCAAGTAAATGTAAATTATCATAATTCATCAACTCCATACCATCTTTGTAGGAAAGTTCCTCTCCAGCCAAAGCTCGATCTAAGGCTTGTGAATCTCCAACTAATTGTTCTAACATACTGGTGGATTTCCCCATCAGGATATATGCCTTAGTGAATACTAAATCATATGGGATTAGGAATGAAAATTATAATATTTGCAGTTATTGCAATTCTGGTCCAAGCATTTGGCATAGTTTTGTTATAATTCATTTCAGTCTCAAGAAATAAGTAGCCACAAATATCACAGCTAACATGGTACTCCCTCTAGTAG
>Ga0209665_1001429_pt1 | contig 13549 bp, 6 predicted proteins | sample SaaInlV_200m_DNA_2_FD_184675 | JGI IMG/M metagenome (GOLD analysis project Ga0209665, IMG submission 184675) | Marine microbial communities from expanding oxygen minimum zones in the Saanich Inlet - Saanich Inlet SI074_LV_135m_DNA (SPAdes) (version 2) | ecosystem: Environmental > Aquatic > Marine... | reverse complement strand
ATCGGCTCTAAAACCGATGGTTCGGCTTTAGCCTACACCACGTGGTTCCGAACTTCCTCCGCGGATGACAGCCATTGGTACAGTTACGACGGTGAGCAGCGAGCTGGTCTTGCTGGACGGGTACCACTCTTCTTCAGTGAAAGAGCATTAGCTCAGGGGTACAGCATTGACCTGTTGCTTTTCGTCCAGACGACACAGACTGAATCCCGCTGATGGGCAGAAAGCCCCAGGTCCTTCTAACAGGTAAAGGACAACTAAACCATTCTCAAACACTCCCTACACACGCATCACTTTAATAAGTGCTAATTAGGTAAGTACATGGACTGTCAAAGTCTAAGCATCTACATATGAACCCAGCGACGTCAATTTTGAAAATGAGGAGAAACTTTAAAAAGAAGATAATCCGACGATATTCGCTAATAAAGAGCAGTACAATTACAAAACTCTATGTATTTAGAATATGTTGACAGATAAAAACAACAATTCTTTCACAAAAAGGAAACCCATCATGAGCACCACCAAATCCTCTTTCAACCTGAACCAATCCGGTTTTCGACCTGAACCAACTGGTTTTCGACCTGAACCAATCCGGTTTTCGACCTGAACTCATTCAACCTGACCAAATTTTCTTTTCGACCTGAACCGGCTGGTTTTCGACCTGAACCGGCTGGTTTTCGACCTGAACTGCTGGTTTTCGACCTGAACCAGCTGGTTTTCGACAATCACAACCCCGCATCCATGTCGCGCAAGCGGAAGCTCGAGCCTCCATCTGAGGATGATAAGCTTGAGCGGTGTGGTTGGGTAGCTAATCAGTGCGCACTCTATAAAGCCTATCACGATGATGAGTGGGGAGTCCCTGTGCATGATGATGTGAGGCTATTTGAAATGTTGTGCTTGGAAGGCATGCAAGCAGGGCTCAGTTGGCTCACTGTCCTCAAGAAGCGCGCTTCTTTTAGGGAGAGGTTTCATAACTTTGATATTGAGAAAGTAGCTGCCATGAGTGATGAAGATTTGGAGCAATGCTTGGGAGATGCCTCTATCATCCGCCACCGACAGAAGATCTTTGGGGTAAGAACCAATGCCCTGGCTGTTTTGCAAATCCAGCGTGAATTTGGTTCATTGAATGCTTTCATTTGGTCCTATGTCCCAGATGGTAAGCCAATTATGAATAAGTTTGCCGATGAGAGTAACTTACCGTCCAAGACTGCTTTGAGTGATCGCCTGGCTCATGATTTGAAGGGGCGCGGCATGTCCTTTGTTGGATCTACTATTGCGTACGCATTTCTACAAGCAGTTGGAGTTGTCAATGACCACACAATAAATTGCTTTGTGGCGCGAAGGGAAGATCAGCCCAGCCTTGGGAAGAAAGATGAGTAAATAGAATAGCATAGAATAGAATAACCAAGGCTATCACAGAGTCAACATGAAATGAACGCCAAGGTTGATGAGTTGGAGACAGTTGCTCCCTCTGTTTCAACTCCACTCCCACCGCGGTGATTGCGAGCTCAAGTCGAGCCTACGGGCACATCTTTCACTAGCTTCTTTCGTGATTCTAGAATGCTCCTCTTTTTATACGCCAGATTTGTCTACGACAGTTGTTATGGATTCATTCTTTGCTCCTGGGTATATCTATAAGAGGTGTCATCGAAGTGTGCATTGCAAGGCCTGACAAGATGACACCTCTGCTGCGAGGCCACTTTCTTACAAGGGCCACACCCTTTTTCAAATGCTGTCCCAGGTTGAAGCTCGCATTTCAGGAGCCGGGGACGCTTATTTTGAGCTTCGTTACCATCAAACGGTTGCCCTCTTTTACAAGAATTTTCTCCTGCTCTCCAGATACTGGGTCACTACTGTTCTGCAGGTTCTGGCTGTCCCTTTCATCATAGTTCTTCTGCTGGTTGCGTTCCAAGGCTTGGTTAATGTGGTTGAAGTTAACAATAAACCTGTTACAGACCCAGTTGCTGAAGAATTTAGCGGTATTTCTCGATGTCAGAAGGGCTATGACATGTCTTATTGCGTAACCATTGCTGTGGTGAGGCCATCTAGTATTGCGACAGAAGTTAATTCAATTATCGGCATTTTGCTCTCTCAGAATACCAATACAATTCCAAGTGACGAAGTCAAGTACTTTGATTCTGAAAATGAGTTGGACGACTTCATCTTCTACAACGAGAACATTACGCAGGGTGGAATCATTTTCTCAAGTGAAACGAACTATGGCTCTACGCAGATTTCGTACACGATCCAAGCAAATACTACCGTCATATGTGATGCATTTAGAAGATGTAATGACCCAGATGTTGAAGTAATTGTGCCCTATAAGCTAGCCACGGATCGGGCCATTCTGACCTATCAGCGTCAGTTGGGTGTCTCCCACTTGCTGTCTTCTTCCTCGACATCTCAATCGTTAGATGTGGAACGTGTTCAGTATTCGCATCCTCTCTACCAGGGATACGACATCTTTTTCTTCTGGGGTGGGCAGCTTTTCTTTGCCGCCGTTCTGTTTGGACTGGTGATTCAGGCGGAGCAGATTGTGCAAGAGAAGGAATCAAAGTTGCGTGCTGGGATGCAGGTTATGGGTTTGAAGAATTCTGTCTATTGGATTACGTGGTTTATTACGCATTTCATCTTGCAACAGCTTTCCTTTCTCTCGCTGTTCGTCTTTGGCATCTTGGTTGGGATGCAGCTATTCATTAAGAACGATCTGATTGTTGTCTACTTGCTTTTTACCCTCTTCGGAATAAGCATGACTGGAATAGCTTATATTGTATCGGCTATTGTGAAGCAAGCTCGTATCGCCTCTTTCGTAGGATTTAGCCTATTTCTGATTGGGTTTGTCACCTATCCTTTGGCTATCTTTGTGATCTATTCCGAAGGTGTGGATTCTGATCCAGCTCGATGGATTTGTGGTCTCTTTTCTCCCATGGTGTATGCCAAAAGTATTGCGGATCTGTCGAGAGCCTCTGGAGAAGGGCAGGATGGAATTCGTTGGTACGACATCCATGATAACGATGATGTTTGGCCAATCATCAACACCTTCTATGTCTTGGTCATTGATTCGATTCTATACTTCCTCATCGCATGGTATTTGGATTCTGTATTACCCGTTGAGTATGGGGTTTCTCAACCGTGGTACTATATTTTCTCCCCTTTCTATTGGACGGATCATAGTTGCTTGAAGCGAAAGAGCGCAACGCTTTCTACGGAAGAGAATATTAATGAAGAAGAAGAAGAAGCAATGAAGGCTACATTGGACGAAGATGTATGGGAAGAGAGACAACGTGTTCTGCGCGATGATTGTGATGAGGATGTCCGGGTCAAGGTCATCAATTTGAAGAAAGTCTACAAGAAATGGCCGATTCGTTCGAAATGGGACTTCACGGCTGTGAAAGGACTTAATTTGCACGTTAAGAAAGATTCTCTCTTCTGTCTACTTGGACATAATGGTGCAGGAAAGACTACAACATTCAATATGCTGGTGGGAATGTTTGCGCCGACCGAAGGTGATTGCTTGATTGACGGAAAGAGCGTGCGAAGGGATGTTGCGGAATTGCGATCGAAATTAGGATTCTGTCCTCAGCATGATTTGCTATGGCCTGTATTGACTGCTCGCGAACATTTGCGTATCTATGCGTCCTTTAAGAACTTACCTTCCGCCTTGGTCGACGAGGAAATTGAGACTCGTCTGAATGGAGTAGGCCTCGGTTCCATGGGAGATGTGGCGACCAGCGAGTTTTCTGCCGGTCTGCGACGACGTCTATCAATTGCTATTAGTCTTATTGGAAACCCGTCCATTCTTTATTTGGATGAGCCGACTACTGGGATGGGTCCAGTGGCCATGCGACAAGTATGGAAGATCATTCAGGAGAGTAAGAAAGGGCGAGTGACTATTCTGACCACTCACAGTATGCAAGAAGCAGAAATGCTAGCTGATCGAATTGGTATTATGAACAAGGGCCAGTTTGCCGCGCTGGGAACCTCTTCTCACCTGCGCCAGAAGTTTGGCGTAGGAACTCAACTCAAGGTGAGGGCTAGTCTGGAAGAGTTGGAGAGAGTTGCCGCCACTGTGATGGACAGTATTCCCGATTGCATTCAGATTCCTTCGACTCAAGAAGATCGTGGTGATTTGGAGTTTGCCGTGCCTGCGTCCACTCCGTCTGAGGTGGTCTTGAAGGTCTTACAATCATTGGAGGCAGAAAAGAGCAAGGGAGCTGTCAAAGGTTTCGGAATTGGCTTATCCTCTCTGGAAGATGTGTTCCTTGGTATTGCTCACAAGGCTGCTGAGGAAGGATTTGATGCCAATGATGCCGATGCGAAGAAGAAAGTCCAAGGGAAAGAAATGTCAGAGATGGAGAAAGTGGAAGAGGCTGCGGAAGAGAAGCCTGCGTGGAGTGAGGAAACAAGTCAGCAATAGGGCTGTAATTCTTTACCACCTATCGATCGTAAAAGACTTTCTGATACCAGACTATTCTTATTCTTTTTCTTGTTCACTCTGAAGGCTAGTATCGGCTTCTGCGGTCACAACATTGAAGGTATCTTCCAGTGATCCGTCATAGATACCCCAATCCAATATTTCCAGCGACCTGGCCTTCTCACCCGTTAAGTATGCGTAGAGATCTGAGAACTTAACAGCATCAAAATCAAGGAAAAACGTATGATTCATGTTCAGTGCCTCAACCTGGCGGATGGATGGACTCAACGCTTTCAGATCTTCTTCGAGTTCCGCAGCTCGCTCCTGAGCTATCGTAACTTCTAAGTGCATCACATTAGCGTAAGTTTCACGCAGCTCTTCCACGGAACCTACAGCCTTCAAGACACCCTTTTGAATGATATTGACGCGACTACAGAGAAACTCTGCTTCAGCCATTGAATGCGTTGCCAAGAGCACAGCGCGATGACCCTTCAAGATAACATTCAAACATTCCCAAACATCTCGTCGAGAATGAGGATCAAGTCCAGTAGTGGGTTCATCCAATAGAAGGAGATCAGGATTCGTCAAGAGAGCAACAGCCAAGGAAAGGCGTCGGCGCATTCCTCCACTGTACATTCCGCATCGCTTGCTCTTGGCAAATGTCAAATTAACTTGTTTCAATGCTCCCTCTACCGAACGGCGCAAGCTCCGACCATGCAAGCCACGGAGTCGTCCATAGAACATCAACATTTCTGTAGCCGTCAACTCTGGCGATAGATAGTCGTACTGGGGACACAAGCCAATGTGGCGAGATGCCTTCGACCTGAAATCACACATATCCATACCACAAACCTCGGCAGTTCCCGAGGAGGGATTAATGACTCCCGCCAATGAATTCAACGCCGTGGTCTTCCCAGCACCGTTAGGGCCCAGCAATCCCACACAATCACCCGTCTGAACTGCCAGAATCAAATCTGTCAGGGCTTGCGTATCCGGTTTGACAACGTCTGACAAGTGCTTCGACCAGAAGCTGTCCGGCTTCTCCGCCAATTTCTCTCGCAATTTGGCTCTCCAAGAACTCGGGATGATGGAAGTTGAGAAAGATCTAGATATTCCCAGAATTCGCAACGTGGCGGATCCGGTTTCCTCCGCGAGAACACGGGAAACTTCCTTGGCGACAGTCTTTTGCTCCATTTCCTCAGTGCTAGCGGTGAACTTCTCACCGTTACCCCGAGCCTTCCGCATAATCCAACGAATTGGATCCACAATGAAGAAAAGTGGATGCTTTTTCACACCATCACCAGACGGAACAACAAGGTCCAGGTATATTGCCAACAGGAGCATGACGAGCGCATTCAACAGAACCATAATACAAAGGAAGGTGAATGAATTGGGACTGACTTCCAGGAAGTTTGCGTAGGTCAATCCTCTGAACTCGTCGCCAGTCGTCGCAACAAGAAGATTGAGAGCTCGACAATACGCAATGAAAGGCCACGCAGCAACGAGGTATCGCACCCAGAGATCGGGAGGGAACTGAATCAGAACGTCATCCAGGACATAGGCGGACAAACAGCCTCCAAATACAATCAGATAACCAATCACCGAGGCAGACTTTTCCTTGGAAAATAGCGTTCCCAGCAGAAAGGCTGCAGCGATAATCCATTGACCCCAACAGAAGAAAAAGGCAAGGTATAGTAGCGGGCTATTCTGAGTCACCCAGCGCCACTGCATGACTGCACTAAACACCAGTACTAGTGCCACAATTGCCAAGTAAATAATCAAATACGTTACATAAGAAATTATCCAGTATGCACTCATGATCGCCCCATTCAAGCGCATCATCAGGACAAGATTTCGTTCTTTGTCCGCCACAATAGTAGCAGCGAAAAGAGGCAACATGAGAACAAACATAAACATGTAATAGAAAGTACCAGTCTGTGATTGAATATCAAATCGGAATTGTCTCCTGCGCGTGGGAAAACCTTTCTGTAAAGTGTTCAAAGTTGCATTGGTCAAACCACTCGTTGACTGCGCTTGGGTCGAAAAGTAGGCTTGATTGACAGAATTTATAAATGCTGGAATATTCAAAGTTTCGGTTCGCGACCCGAAAGATTGTTTCAATGCAAAAGTCTTATTGTAGTAGATGTTATAACGGAGCGAGGCAGCTTGGACATCCTCCAAGGTAGCAGCACCATAGACATCATTCCCATCAGCAAAGCGATCATATAACTCTTGCTCCAACGCACCAATTGAATTGAACTGAGTGCGAGTGGGTTGTACAGGATAGGGCGTCTGGGTTGCTATAGGTAGTAGTGAGAAGGCTGGGGTCAAAAAGAGGCTCATTAGAGTCGAACCATAGGTCGTTGCACCCGAGCCTAGGTAATAAAAGAACGGTGGGGCTTTAGCATTGACATTCTCATCATACACTACAGGAAAAGGGTTCGCAGACGGATATCTCAGTTCAGGGTATATTGTCCCTTCGTACAGGGTAACAACAAGCACTTCAAAGAAAACCAAGGAGCACAGCAATAAAAAGACGACTACAAACAGATTGAGCAGCGCCCGCCAGTTCTTTAGGTTCAAAGTCAGCGATCGGATAGCAAAGGCCCAAAGCTGACCGAAGAACACCAGCGGTCTAGGCCAAAAGAACAGATCTGGCTGAGAAAACTCCTCCACAACCTCAACTTCTTTGTTTTCAGTATTTTCCTCCCCGTTATCCACAGCCACCTCCTTCAGGGGAGTGGCAGAAGGATTTTCACTGTCAGGAGCCATGCAAAATGTCAAATGGCGACCCCTCAACTGTCAACCTGCCGTTCATCACAACCCCTCGTGGACACCCCTCAGCCTACGCATGCAGGAGGATGAAATTTGTCCTTGCTGTGAGGTAAGCCACGCAGTAGAATTCGAAAATGTTCCAACATGTACGGCTAATGCTCTTGACCACTACCAAGTGTCGCTCATTCTGATCCACTGACTTGGAAAACGATGACCACAGGTGTGTTGGAGCTCTATCCACAGTGCTTTCCCTCGCTATCTGCCAGGAAAGATAATTCTAATTCTTCCGAGGAGTTACAAGATAATCTTGCAGATGGCTTAGCTAATGCGTCACCTGTCTATCCATCTGTGTTCCATTGGTCTCCACAATATGGTTCTCCCCTCCAAATCAAACGGGCTGGGAAGGGTGATGTTTATACCATTTGTTTCAACGAACTTAGTCCACGCCATGCTGGGCTTTTGGCGGTCGTATCTAGTGGATGTGTATCTTTCTTCCATGTGGATGAAGCTCATGCATTGTGCATTCCTTTGGGGGGCATTTGGGCAGCTGATCTGACGGCGGAAACGAGTGGCAAATCCTCTCTGAGTAATCCTTACGTGCAAGAAACCCTGAGGAGCCATAACCATGCGAAGAACAAAGATCCCATGTATGAACCAGGAGAAAAAACAAAAACTGAAGGCAAAGACAAGGTGAGTGAGAAAGACAAGGAGGCACCAGAGGAATTCTACACAGGCTGCTGGGCACTAGATTTGGGTTCGGGAGATCTTCTTTTCTGTCTGGCTGGCCTCCTAGGTGTCATTCATATCTTTAATTTTAGTAGACAAAGGTTTCATCAGTTTCTAATGGGACATGGAGGGGCAATCAATGACCTCAAACTCCACCCTCTGCATCCCAATCTGCTAGTCTCGGCCTCGAAGGATGAATCGATCCGGGTGTGGTCTATCGCAGAGAATTTCTGTGCCCTCATATTTTGTGGCCTAGAAGGGCATCGAGATCAAGTCATTGCCATTGATATTTCACCCTTAGGCCAATACTTACTGTCGGGAGGTTGTGACTCCAAAGTTCGAATTTGGGATTTAACGAGTGGGGATGCTCATAAAGCCATTGCCAGTTTGTTAGATCCTCCTATATGGAGAAATCCAGGAGATGTTGTCATTGTCCAGGAACCAATGGTTTGCTCTTGGCAAATGCATCATAACTATGTGGATTCGGTGCAGTTTTTTGGGGAGACCAGTATTCTGAGCAAGTCAGCGGCTGCGGAGGAAGAAAGCGGTGCCAGTATATATTTGTGGTCATTTAAAGAGGCCAATAGCGAAGGGCCACCATCTACTTCATCCGCTGCAGCTGCAGCTGCAGCACAGAAGAAGAAAAGTCGCCGCTTCATCTTGTCTGTCCACCATGCCTTTACCTATCCAGGGGGTAGCTTGTGGTATTTTAAATTTTTAATGTCTGCATCCTGTCGATGGTTAGCTGTAGGTGATATTAGTGGAGTTATCTACATCTGGGACTTGGATAGTCCGGAGTTGAAAGCTGTTGCTTGCAGTTCGCAGCTCCGGCCACACGCGGTCCGAGCACTGTGTTTTTCGCCCTCGGAGAGAATGATATTTTGTGGAAGTGTCGATGGCACTATACATGGAGTTTACATACCACAGCTTCCGGATGCGAAAGTTGCGTCGTTGTCGTCGAGAGAGGAAAAAGAAAGAGAAAGTCGGCCGGAAGCCTCGCAGGCGGCCAGTCCCTCAAGGGGAGGTAGAGGGGTGGGGTGATTTCTTGGGTGCCACAGAATCTGTGACATCTAGCATTGCATTTGAAAGTAAAACAGTACTCATGTAGTTTGATATGACATCAACGTCTTCCATTGCAGGTTTCCCGTTGGGTAGCTCATTCAACAACAATTGCACCTCGTCGTCGGGGATGGCACTCCCACAAACCGAGTCAAAAACGTTCTTGATGCGCTCACCAACTGCCTCATGGGATAATTTCTCACTGTAGCTGATGCCACTTTCTTTTGAAGGTGGTCTCTCTTTCCCTACAATGCGTGATGCAATGAGAGATCCAGCCATTTCGCTTGGCAATTTCCTATTGAAGTTGATGACGTGCTCGACCGTTGCAAGCATCTCATCAAACGTTATTTGTTCTTTGTCTTCAAAACCACATAGATGCCACGCGGCATTGATCACATTATCGTCTACCCCGAAACCTAAGAATTCAAACATTTTCCGGTGCGTCCAACTTGATATTTTCCCGTCTCTATCCGAGTCAAAATACTCAAACAGCACTACTAGCAGCTCTAAGGTGTCAGGATCTCCCAGGTCGTATAAAGCGAAGGCATCCCAGCCATCTCGAGTCCGATACAGTGGCATGGTGAATGTGTCAAATTGTCAGACACCCCTCCCGAAGTGCGGTGACCAGCTGGTTCAGGTCGAAAAGCAGCTGGTTCAGGTCGAAAACCAGCTGGTTCAGGTCGAAAGGCGGATTGGTTCAGGTCGAAAACCAGCAGTTCAGGTCGAAAACCAGCCGGTTCAGGTCGAAAACAAGCTTGGTTCAGGTCGAAAACCGGTAAAACCAGCTGGTTCAGGTCGAAAACCAGTTGGTTCAGGTCGAATGAGACGCAAGGGTCAGGTTGAATGCAATGCATAAATGTTTTTGACTTTTGTTGCAGCTGTGTTAATGAAACATTGTGCATTGAAATGTTATATCTATTCCACTAACCTTTCATTGCGGAACAAGGAATGCCATCTGGTCTTGGAGGTCACCTCGCATGGCGGCATCGCAGCACTCCAATCGACTGCGGTGCTTAACGGAAGTTTGCTACCTTGTGGTGTAGCGAGTTGTGTCTTTAAGATCATACATATCTATCGCCGCTTTAAATCTTCCTGGTGTGGTGATCAGCGTATCGCAGGTGGTTATGGTCCATGCTCATGATCTCTGGGCGAGCTGTCGATGTCGAAGCATCCCCAAGAAACTTCTCCAGAAAGGCATTGCAGCTTTGTGATGCACTGAGTAAATGACTTTTACAAATGCGTCAGCCATGCTTTGCATCTTCTTTTTTATGCGATGAATCTACTTCCCCGTTCTTCTCCAAAATTGTCTTTGATGATGGATGCTTTTGAGGACAGTGAAAGCACTCGGAGAATGGAAACACGACACTATACCTTGCAAGATGGTGTTTTTGTCGGTCTGAAGGAGCAGCTCGAAGATATTCACGTCGCACGACTAAAACGGGTTCCACTTCGTGGCTGTTCGAAACCTGAAGTCGGAAAGTCTTTGAAAGAAGGAAACTTTGTCCCAGTCTTGGAGAACCGTCCAACTGGATCTGGGAGAACCAGTGCAGCTCTGTATCGAGAGGAATACATCTGCGCAACGAAGCACTCCAGCAACAAGAAGCGACGCCGCAGCGACAACCCGGAGGAGCAGCTACAATGCAGCTTCCTTGCAACCGTTGAGGTGAGCAGAATCGAACCTACCACGTGTGTATTGAAGTACCCAGCGGAGCACGCATGTGATCAGAACCGAGCAATTGCAGCTAACAATGCTTCAGCCAACCCCTCACCTCTTTCTGAGACCGTCAGAGATATCCTGATAAGTCTCCAGGAACTTCATTTTGATGCATCAACGGCTTATCACATAGTGAAATTATCTGAACATCTTCTGAAACGCATTCCACCACATGCAGCTCCCAGGGAAACAATTTTACCGGAAGGTATAGTTGTTCCACCTAATATGCACTACGTTCTGCCCACAGGTAGGTCTGATGACATTCTCAGGCTCCCTCTTCGCGAAAGAGAACCGATTACGCTGAGAGCAGTCCAGATATTCTTCGACACCAACCGAAAGCGGACGTCCAAAACATTGCCAACCAGCAATGCAGACGCGCTGTCTAAAATACGACCGGAATCACTGTGGTTAGATGAACGGGAAATCCCCACTGCCGGTGCATTGGAGCCCTACCATATTGTCATCGGGACTAAACACCTGGAACTTTTGAAACCCTATCTTCAAAGCTGTGTCTTGGGGTTTGACGGGACATGGCTCAGCAAGGATAGGACTAACAGCGCCATCCTATCTCTGGTACTCGTGGAACAGGTCCGTCGGCGCGTGTTCCAGATCGCACTTGATATCACGGTTGCGGAAAGCGAGCCGTGTGCAAAGAAATTCCTGGAAACCGTGAAGGCAAAGGTGGAGGAAGTCATTGGCGAGCCATGGGTCCCCCATTTCTGCACCATTGATAAGTCCCCCGCTCTTCGCAACGCATTCGAATACGTTTTCAAAAACACAAAGATGGGCATATGTACCTTCCACGCCCATCGAGCGATTCAGACACAGGTGCTGAAAATTGCGCCGGAGAGCACGCTGGTGAACGCCCACTCCTTCAACTTCCGGATTTCCAAACTGGGGCTAGGGATTATCGATGCCTTTAAGCTGGTGAAACTCTCCAGAAGCGAGGAAGAGTTTGCAGAGAGAAAGCGAACCTTTCTCTACGATAAGCTCACGAGTTTGGTGACGAATCCAGCTCACTCGGCAGCAATGCAGGGGTACTTTATAAGGTACTGGTTCTGCGACTTATGGGAAAAACACTGGGTCAACTATATGTTGAACAATGGGTATATGGACCATGTGGAGTGGGGCACCAATAACCATGCCGAAAGTATGTTCGGAAAATTCAAGGGTCTGAAAACAAACAGACGCGATGGAATTCCAACAAATATGGCAAAAGTCATTGGCTACTGCCACCAGCACATCACGTCGGAAGATTCTGTAGCTGGACCTCTCTTGGATTCTACTCAAGGGGCGCGCAATATGAGATGGCTGAGAAATTCGCCTCTTGTGGCACACGCTGGTGCCCTCCAGGAAAAGGTAGTGCGGCCAATGCTGAAAAGAAACATTTCCATCCACGGTGAAAACGGAGAAATCACCCTCCGATATCAAGACCGGGAAGTGCAAATTCGGGGCGATGAGCGCACCAATGTGTTGGTTAATCACTCTCAGAAACTAAACACGAAATCTGGCGAGACCCACTGCGAATGTGCTGAAATGAACAACCACAATGGCCGTCCATGCAAGCATTGGTTAGCTTGGTGGATCATATCCTACAAAACCCAGGGCGTTACAATATCTAACAAGGACTGGAGACGCATGCTCAACTTCATGCGCCTTCTTGCAAAAGAAGTCCTCGATAGGACTTCGATTCTGACCACCATAGGTACAGAGCTCGATTCTCTCGATTCTCACAACAGGGTACCTGACTCAGAGAGTACACCTCCGATGGAAATCTCAGCAACCGACGAAAGCTGGCTTCCGTGGAGCGTCGATGGCACATGCATACTCCCAGTAAGGGCGGATCAATCTCTCCTGAACTGTTTTCTCGTCTCTATGTTCGCAGCGTTTGATGTAGCACAAGTGGCGAAAGAACCAGAAGATAATTCTCCAGTCTTCTGCAGGTTCATCGAGGCACAGAGTCTCATGAAAGAGCGAGCGTATGCACGAATGTGGAACTTATGGAACTCACGTGTCAACGTAGCCCCTGAGAACAATACTGATGCACTCAAGAGTATGCTCATGCATCTCTGTGGAGGAGATGATGTAACTCTGGGTAGAATTCTATGCGGTGGGTACATCTTTTCGTGTCTGTGCACGCAATCGGGTACATGTCCAGCACATGGACGCATTGGAGTGTGGGCCAACGCCTCCGAATACCAAGAAGTCATGTTTCTACCAGCACTTCCAAATACCATCAATGAGATCGTTCAGTTGGGAAGGGCCAATGCGGTGAGTTCCGAATTGTGTCACAGTCCAATTTCAATTGCAGCATTTGCAAATCTCTATGCAGGGCACAAGAAGTACTTTGAGCAAGGAACAGGCAGCTCTGAGACTATACTATGCAAAGGTATCCGAAAATACGTTCTAAACTCGACCGATCGCCACAATGGCCCCATATTGATAGTGGCGTGCAAAGATTACTTTGCCCAATCGCCATCTCCACCAGAGATATCCAAAGAAATCAGGCATGGTAATGTATCGAAATCTTTGGTTGCAGTAATCGGCTCTAAAACCGATGGTTCGGCTTTAGCCTACACCACGTGGTTCCGAACTTCCTCCGCGGATGACAGCCATTGGTACAGTTACGACGGTGAGCAGCGAGCTGGTCTTGCTGGACGGGTACCAGTCTTCATCAGTCAAAGAGCATTAGCTCAGGGGTACAGCATTGACCTGTTGCTTTTCGTCCAGACGACATAGACTGAATCCCGCTGATGGGCAGAAAGCCCCAGGTCCTTCTAACAGGTAAAGGACAACTAAACCATTCTCAAACACTCCCTACACACGCATCACTTTAATAAGTGCTAATTAGGTAAGTACATGGA
>Ga0209665_1001428_pt1 | contig 13551 bp, 9 predicted proteins | sample SaaInlV_200m_DNA_2_FD_184675 | JGI IMG/M metagenome (GOLD analysis project Ga0209665, IMG submission 184675) | Marine microbial communities from expanding oxygen minimum zones in the Saanich Inlet - Saanich Inlet SI074_LV_135m_DNA (SPAdes) (version 2) | ecosystem: Environmental > Aquatic > Marine... | reverse complement strand
ATACTCCTTCTCTAATAATAATTTTACATTATGTGCAAAGTCATGCGTATAAGTCGGAGTCCCTAACTTATCATCTACAATAAATAACTCATCTTTTCCTTGCTTGAGTTGCAACATAATCTTCTGAATAAATTTTTTGTCTTTTTTAGGACCTCCACCCATCATCCAACCAGCTCTACAAACAAGGTGATTGATAACATTTTGAACAACAAAAGCTTCACCAGCATACTTACTTCTCGCATAATGGCCTAACGGATTAGGCTGATCCCAATCATCATAAACATCTTTAGCTCCATCAAAAATACCAGCAGTACTAATATATAAAAGCGGGATATTCATATTATTTGAAATATATACTGCATTTTCTACAGAGATTGTATTAGTGAAATATGTATCATCAGGATGGAGTTCACAATACTCAAGATCAGTATAAGCACCAAGATGAAAAAGATAGTCCGGCTGAAATGATTCAACATCTTTCTTATATGAGTCAAAATCTCTAAAATCCAAATAACTTAACCAATCATCATTTACATCAATATCTGTACACATTAGGTCATAATCTTGGCTAAAAACACTATAAAAAGCCTCGCCAAGCATGCCTCCACAACCAGCTATATAAATTTTCTTCTTTTGGGACATAGTTTATTTCCTATAAAGTTCGTTAATAATTGAAAAATACTCTGTTTTCATCGCATGAGTTGAGTATTTCTCAACGACTGTTCTTCTGGCATTCTCACCGAGTTCTTTTCTTAGTTCTGGGTCTTTTATTAATTGCTCAAGAGCTTGAACCCACTCCTTATCATCAGTAACTAACAAGCCATTGCTCATATGTTTTATAATTTGTGAGGTTGTTCCAATATCTGTGGCTACTGTCGGTAAACCAAAAGCCATATATTGTATCGCTTTAAGACCACTTTTTCCATATACCCACGGATCATCGGAGAGCGGATAAATACCAATATCTATTTTTTGCATATCTTTTACTTCGTTATCACTACTCCACTGAATAACTTCTATATCAACTCCTGAAAATTTATACTCAAAATTACCAATAATAAGTAACTTAAAATCGCACCTACTTCTCAACTCTATTAATACATTTCTTAGTAAATCAAGGTATTGTTTAGAGCTGAATGTCCCAGTCCAGCCAATTGTAACCTTCCTTTGATTGTTGTAATGGTTGACAGGTAAAAAAACGTCCGTATTAACTGATGAAGAAATATACTTGCATTTCCTGTTCTTGTTAATATCAAAACAATAATCATTTAACGTAGGTGAGCTAGTAACAACATAATCAGCGACTCTCATTAAAAATTTATTCTTATTCGGGTTTTTTAAAAAAGCAATGATGCTGTTAACGTTACTACTAACAGCTACCATTGTGTTATCTTCTATATCATAAATAAGTTTCTTTGATAGAACTCTAACTATGCGTTCAAAGAGAGTAGATCCAAATGGAGTAACCCACATATGAATATAAATAATGTCATATTTTGATATGCGAAATAAATCATAAATCCTGTGAAAATAACCCCTAATTGTGCCTAATATTTTTGCAACATATCTTCCTTTTAAATAAACCACTCTCCACATAGATTGATTCATAAAAGAGGAAACAGTTATTTCATATCCATTTTCTCTCCAATGATCTAAATACTGTTCGTACTTTAATCTTTGGCCCGCAGCAACATCTTGTGGAAATGGGCAGATAATTAAAATTGACTTATTGACCATAAGCTAAAATTAGTTGTCCAATAGACGATAAATTTCTTTATACGAATCAATACCATCATTTAATGAAAAATACTTTAATGCCGTCTCTCGACAACGGTCTTTAGTATTTGGGTTTTTAATCAATTCTAACAAGTGCAAAACACTTTTCTTTTTTTCACTTCCATCAAAACTATTTAACACTACACCAACTTTACCATTATTGACAATCTCGGCCATATCTCCAACCCCGCTATTACATATACAGGGCACGCCACAGCCTAAAAATTCACCTAATTTTGTTGGCATTGAAGAAACTTTTGAATATAAAGGCTTAATTATGAAAAGACCAGCATCCATTAACTGCATTGCATTCATTACACCAAGATGGTCTTTAGTCTCTATATTTACCGACTCTCGACTAATTCCCGCACTATTTAAACATTCACGAATATAATCATGGCCACCCTTATTAATGATATGCAATCTTGCATCTGGAACAACTTCCTTTATTAGCTTAAAATAATCCAAGGCTTCTTCAAATAAATACCACACGCCAACAGAACCAACATAACCTATTGTAAGACAATGGCCTTGATTTTGAATTTTATCAATATCAGGCATTGGTTTAAATAATTCTAGATCTGTACATGTGGTTATTACCCTAAATCGTGGCATTTTCTCTTTTAAATAGGGAAATTTCTTCATCTCATTAACAGCTTTGTGTGTAAGAGAAATAACAATATCTGCATTCAAAAGAAAATATTCTTCTAGTTTCTTACTAATACGAAATAAATAACTATTTCTAGGCCATATTCCACCATCTACACGCTCATCTGCCCAAAATCCTCGCATGTCAAAAATATAATATATTCCTAATACTTTTTTCAATACTAATGCAATTACAGAGGGGACGTAACTTCGAGCATGCACAATTCTTAATTTGTGCCATAACACCAACCAAAAACTCAATATTAAGCCGTGAAATATATCCCACAGAGTTGCTAAAGCTGTGGGTTGTTTATGATATGTTAATGGGTGCCACTGAATATTAGCCCTTTCAATGCGCTCATTGACGTGGTTATATAAAGATTGATCCTCCATGTCTAATGATTTCTCAAAACTAATCAAATGAATAGTCCGTTCATTAGACAATCCCTCCAAATAGGATAAAACCTGAGACTGTCCAAGTGGCTCTAAAACACCATCATATGAAATATATAAAATACCGCTATGCACAAATCAAACCATTTTGTCATTCTTTATAAATAATATCTATCTAATTATCTGGATCTATTCTTTTAAGATGGCCCATTATCTGGGCATCCTTCTTAACCATTGAAATAAAAATACCAATGATGTTACCTAGCGCCATACGAACTCTATTGTAATCAAGCCTAGACATGCCAGCTGCTAGATTTACTAAGATAATACTAAAAGATGCAGTCCATGCATCAAAAACAGACAACCCTCTATGTGTGTATTTACGTACAAAATAAAGTCGGTTGATAATTTGCCATTTGCCCAAGAGATAGTACCGGTCTCCTCTAATAGAATGATGATGATGTTCAGTACAAGCATCAGATAATAAGACTAGGCGATAGCGTTCTCTAATATTGAAACTATAGTCCATATCTTCCATAAATCCAGACCCTTGAAACCATTCATCATAGCTGTACTTTTTAATTACTTCACGCCGCCAAACGGTTGCTCCTCCATTCAACCAATCAACCTCAATAGTTTCTTTTGGATCGTCAAGCATTGATACAAAGCCATTTGATAAAACCATTCCTGGAACATCGGAATCAAGACCAAAAAGTTTTCTTAGACCACCAACTTTCCTTTCACCGCCAACAATTGCAAAAGCAGCACCACCATATTCATTTGGTGCTTTATTCCAAAAATTAATCATTTTTTCAATTGCATCTGGATAGAGCTCTAGATCATCATCTAGATAGCCAACAAGGGTAATATCATCATTGACCCTTTCAACGCCTGCATTTTTTTGCTTAGAAAGTGAAGGTGGAAAAACACGCACATAATCAATTTTAAGAGAAGGGAATTCGTCAATCACATGTTGTATTTCAACGTAGCTACCATCAACAACAACAATTTGATCAGGTTGATGAGATTGCCTGGCCAAACTGCCTAACATGACACGTAAATCTTTTTCACGATCCATTGTTGGAACTACAAAAGCAATTTTATGTTGATTTACTAACATTACATATCCTTATAATTGTTTATGCTTTAACTTGAATTGGTCATTTTCTATTCATAACATTCAAAAAACAAGCTGACTGCTAAGATTTGACCCAATTATAGGTATCTTTAAATGTACATTTTTTACAAATGTTAATTTCATCTACCTTTTCGTTTCTATGCGCACTACGAACCTTTTCAACTTCTGTTCCTGTCCATATTTGGGATAATGTCTCAACTTTCTTTTTAGGCTCATTAAACTTTGGAGGTAATTTTATATCTCTCATTAATTCGAAGCCTTTTTTATTTTTTTCAACATTTTGTATCACTTCCAGCTTATCAATTTCATCATTCAGAAAAGAGTTATTTGATACGTACCCAATTGGATACATTGCACCCCAATCATGGCAACACATAGCTACACGGCCATCATAGGTTATAAGCATACGTTGATATGGTTGCTCACAAGCAATTCTAGAACTAGAAACCATAATGTTGCCATTGGCATCTTTCATGTACGGAGTATCTTTTGGTAAACCTAGTTGACTACATAAATCATCATATTGAGTCCTCTCATCTTTATTCAAATCTTTAAGATTGCCTCCGCGCTCAGTGTACTGTGTTACAGTAACCTCATCAACGAATTCTTTGAATAATGAAAAGAAAGATTCTTGCTCATGATAAGAATCTTCTGTAAGAATCATTTGTATTTTTGTTCTAGGAAACTTTGCACCCATTTTATTTCTAATATTTGAAAAATTTACAATATTTTGATAAACATCATCAAAATTATTTTTTTTAAATCGACCTGGGCGCATCTTTTCATAGGTTTCCTTTGTTCCGCCATCAAATGAATAGATCATAAAATCAAGACCAGAGTTAATCAATCTCTCACTTGTCTGACGCGTTAGATTTGTTGCATTGGTATTAATAATGGTTTCAATAATTCCTTTTTGCTTAGCATATTCAATCATCTTATACAATTTAGGATGTAGCAATGGCTCTCCACGCCAATTCAATTTAATTGAAGGAACGCCTAAATCAGCAGCCTGATCGACTATGCTCTTGAATAACTCCATATTCATTGTCTTATCAGGAGTTGCAAGAGATTCACGATAACAAAAAGGACATGCTAAGTCACAAACAGCTGCTGTCTCGATATCAATGGAAAGAGGTCGATAACCCTTGTCTAATAGATTTGAAGTAACAGATTGTTTATAACACTCTTTCGGCTGGTCAGTCCAAAGGCGCCTGTACTCCTTATAATACTTCTGAAATCTAACTAATAACTCTGGGGGCGAAGCATTTTTATCATTCTCCAAAGAGTTCAAGTACGCCTTATTGTGATTCATATTTTCAACCATATATGCCTCTCTATCGTATTCTTTTTGGTTAGCACTGGTAATACGAGAAGAACCAACTAAGACGTCTTGTTCATGCTTTACAATTTGACCATTATTATCCATACTCATCGTTATAGCTAAATATTAAGAGTTACATCTAATTGAAGATTATCAGGTGTTTTTTGTGTTTTATGTGCGTTTATCATCATCACATCTTGATTTTTATCTAGCCATATTAAAGATTCTTTTAAAGTAAAGTTTGGATTAACTTTATTGAAGTGCTCGAATAATGTTGAGAAAAATTGGAGATCTTCTTCATAGTCTAATGTCATTCTAAGCTTTTGGTTAAATTTATACCCTGAACCAATATAATTGATATTGAAATAGCGATCATTCTTGAGATAATACTCTAGATATTCAGTATTATTTGGATTTGAAGCTGTTTCTATTATTGTCTTGATTGTATTTAAACTCACAATCTCTTTATGTGTACCAAAAGGCATTTCTGTCATAAATGTAACATCACATGAAGATTTCAAGTGAGAAACTATAGCTTTATCTATCATTTCTTCATCGCAAAGAATAGCATCACCTGTAATACGAACAAAATAATCTAAGTTAAAGCTACTTGCTGCTTCAAAATACCTGAGGGCGACATTCTCGGTGGAGCCCCGATAATAATTTATACCTTCTCTCTTCGCTATAGATACCAATTGATCATCAACATCTTCATGTGTGGTTGCCAAAATTATTTGATCGATTTTATTACACCGTTTAATTCTATCAATCACTAAGGCAATGGATTCTCTACCTTGTATCTCTCTTAATGCTTTATTAGGAAGACGCGATGAACCACATCTTGCAACAATAATTGCTCCAATTTTGTTATTTATACTATTTGATCTGATTAGCTGATGCTTGGCAACTGAGTTATTTACTTTTCTTCCAATTAAATTAACACTAGCAACTGGAATAGAATTCTCTACATCTTTTATGAAAATTATATCTTCGCCAATTAGTACATGATTTTTATCAAGGTTACTAATAAACGCGGGGCTTTTTTTAAACATTTTTCTATATGATTTCTCATATGAATTCATCTTTCCAATATCGTTAAGTAGCGGGCATAATAAATTAACTTGTTTCATAAAATCCTTAAAATCACCGCAATTTAATGCCGAATGATAATCAATCCACTGATCCTCTCGATTAATAGTAATATGTTTCTCAATAATACTTGCCCCCCCAGAAAATGCCATTAATGGCAAAATAAGCGCTTCTTTTTGGCTTCCCTCAACATGATCTGAAAACCCTACTTTAACGCCATATTTTGAATATTTATCAATCAAATCAATGATTTCTTTGATTGAATGTGCTTCTACTGGAGTTGGGAATGTTTGCACTCCTGTCATAAATATTATTTTTGGGTGAGATATATTGTCACTTATATACTTCACAAGGTCATTTATCTCTATTCTTTTCGCAGCACCCACTCCAATCATTACAATCTTGTTGGACTTACAAACTTCTAAAATAAAATTAGTATTCAACAAGTCTTCTGAATGTATTTTATAACCATCAACATCTATTTTTTTTGCTATAGAAAAACTATCATGACCATATACATCTACAAATACATGCAGACCATTCTTCTTAGCGTACTCTACTTGGCAAATCCATTCTTGCTCACTTAATTCTAATTTGCTAAATATATCCCATTCTTTATGACCTTTTATAGCTCTTTCAAATGTCTTAAATATTTGAAACTTAATTATTTGGCATTTGCTTTCTATCACACAATCAATAAGTTTCTTTAATTTTTTAGGATCTCCCTCATGACCACAAGCAGTTTCTGCAATTACATAGCCACTTTCAGGTTTCAAATTATCAAATAGTTCAGTCATTTCTTGATTATGTTTTCTTTATTTATAATATTTTCTAAATCTTTAAGTTTATCTAACATCTTTTGATCTGGATTCCTTTGAAAATCACCCGCGCCATTACCTAGTCCATAAACAATTTTTGGGTTAGAATAATTATCAACTACAAACTCATCTTCACAAGCCATAAGTCCACCGGAAACCACCTTTACGCCGTGAAACACAGCTCTACCGACTTGTTTTCTAAATATATTGTGAGTTGAAATTAAAGATATAATCATTCCTTCCAATGCACTTTCAACGCTTAGTCGATACACTTCAATATTTCGTGAATGAGCTAACTGGACTGCTTTTTTTGAAATAGATCCCTTGCCTATATCTACTATCAATGAATTATCCTTGCAATTGGCTATTATCTCTTCATCTATCACTGGTATGCCGTTAGTTAATCCAATTAATATATCAGCTCCACGGCAAGCTTCTGAAACACTCGAAGATGCGATTGCGTTTGCAATTGTATATTGTGACTTAGTACTATTTATATAATCAACTGCTAGATTTAGCTTCTCAATATCTCGTCGATATAAACTAACATCTGAACCACGTTCAACTAACTTTATTGCAATTTTTGAGCCTATGTTTCCAGCTCCAATGACTGCTGTTTTTTTGCCACCTATACTTGCAATATCATGTGAAAAGTATTCAACAATAAAACTATCAGCTGCATCAACGGTTAAATCATTTGCCTTGTACGAGATTAGGGTGCTATTAACCACAATCTCTCTTACAGCTCTCTCAATATTCCCTGGAGTTGTAGAAACAGAGTGCTTGTCTAAAATCTTTTTCTCAGAATCAACAAATACATAATCAACTAAACTATCGATCATTTTGGCTATTTTTTTTGCCGCCTCTTCGCCAAATACTATGGCACCAGCAACAACTATTTGATGATAATTTCTAATAGGACATAAATAAAACTCAGTATCTTCTACTTTCGTTGTATTTCCTATCAAAAATACAGTTGTTTTATTCTCTAAAGAGCCAATATCTATAATTTGGTTTACAATTTTCTTTATTGTTTCCATATGCACTCTATTTATATGTCATCCCATGTTATTGGATAATCCGCAGATATATCCTTAACAGCTGTACGTCCCTCAACTATATTCAAATATTTTGGTAAAATACCACCAGAAGGGCCCTTCACTGTCAACATATCCCGACTAATTACTTGATTTTTACTAATATCGGTAAGTGCATATAATGATTTTTGTTGAAGATTCATAGTGTCATACTCACTAGATTTTATTCTTTTTACTCCATCCCCCAAAATAGCCTTAATTACCCTTGAAATTTCAACAAGACGCTTCATTTCATCTGGCTCTGAAGAAAGTATATGATCTGGACCTTCTAACGTCTTATTTAAAGTGAAGTGTCTCTCTATAATGTCTGAACCAATTGAAAGGGCCACCGTAGAAACTAAAAGCCCAAACGAATGGTCTGACAAGCCTACAGGAACGTTAAAACATTTTCTTAATGTGTTAATTGCATCGACATTCATATCTTCAGCAGCAGCAGGGTATGTTGAGTTGCAGTGAAGAAGAGCTACATTGGGATTTCCGGCCTTTGCAATTACTTGTAAACTATCCTCTATCATCCCCAAATTAGACATGCCTGTGGACAGTATCATTGGCTTTTGTGTTTTTGCAACATATTCAATAAGTGGAAGATTAACCAAATCCATTGATGCTATTTTGTATAAATCTACCCCTAAAGACTCTAAAAAGTCAACGCTTTCAAAGTCAAATGGGGTTGAAAATATCTCTATTCCACGTTCCTTTGCATAATTAAAGAGCTCTTTTTGTTCAAAAAATGGCATAGACAATCTAGAAAACATGTCGTGCATTGTTTCTTCTACCCCATCAGCTAATTCTACAAAATCTACTGACTTTACTTTTGATGACACTCGACTATTGGGTAAAAATGTTTGGAACTTTATTGCATCACACCCCGTAGTTATGGCGGCATCGATTAATTCTTTTCCTAATTTCAAATCACCATTGTGATTCATACCAGCCTCAGCAATAATATATGGAGTAGAATTACCACCTATACTGCGTTCATTTATTTTTATTACCTTATTAAATTCTATAGCGGATTGTAGTTTAATTGTCTGAACAGATTTTTCACCATCATTTGTCAATGACTCAGCCAAATCAAAAGATTTTCTAAATAGCACCTGAGTATCAGTGTAATTAAACCTTGCCCCTGCGCCTAATGAGTACAATTGCTTATACTTACCAATAATACTCTCGATCTTCACTAATTCTTTTTGGTAGCCACTATATTGAATAGGATATACAAATTTTTCTTTCACCATTGTAATATCATTTACTTCTCTTTCTTTTAATAAACCAACGTTTATAACTTGATCAATAATTTCTTTACAAATTATGGCATCATCTTTTTGGTCGAGTGAGTCTCCTGGTGAATAAGGAACTTCAATTGTAATTAAAGTTCTATCTTGAAAAGGTCCTTTTACATCCATTTGCCTAGGCTCTGTAATTCTAGTAAAGTACACATCATCTGAATCATAATACTGCCAGCTTATTCCATCAGCGAGGACTTGCTCCTTAAAACAGTCAAGATAAAATATAATGACTCCTCGATATTTTAAGTTTGATTCATGTCCTATCATTTTTAATAGGCCAACTATAGGAATAGTTGATATGACAATATCTTCTTGATTAATATTAATTTCTTTCTTATCGACAGAAATAGAATTAATTATAGAACCATCTACACTAATGTCTGTAATTCTACAGTTAAGGTTAACTCTTCCACCTAAATCTTGTATCTCGTTTGAAATTCTTTCATAAATTGCACCAGCACCATTTATACCAACCGCTGTCCATTGTTCATTAAAAAATGGGGTTTTCTTCTCATAAATATTTACTCTCTTTGGAGCCCAATCAGCAGTCATTTCATCAACTGAAATTCCCCATATTTTTTTTGGATACTTTTCAAAAAACATTTTTCTCAGGGTTTTTCCTGCAATAGAATCTATGTATTCACTATAATTTATTGCATTTGCCTTGCCTCCAAGGCCAAGTTCACTAACTTCTTTTATAATTTTTTCTCTTATATTTTTTGGGTAGGTAGATATTGATTCCCACGATAATGGATAATCATAAAATTCATCAAACAACGCCCCTTTTACATTCTGAGTCCAATAAGTACCTTCCACAAGAAGATCGCCAAATTTCTTTTTCCAATATTCTTCTAAATTCTTATCAGAAGTATGAAAAACATGTGGCCCTATATCCACTATATAATCATTCCATTCAAAAGACCTACACATCCCCCCAACTCTATCAAGGGCTTCGAAAATCTCCACCTTCCAGCCTTTTTCTACTAACTCTCTTGCAACAACGAGAGCCGATGGACCTGCACCTATTATTATTGCTTTTTTTTGATTCTCTAATTGTCCCACAATAAACTAATTCCTTTAAAAATAATCACTAAAACTTGCCCTATATTACAAAAGATTTAATATTTTTCTCGTTGCATTGTTCAAAATATTGAGAAACATACTCTATTCCTTTAAGGGATTTAAATCTATATTCTTCATCTGTTAGATGATTAATTTTCTCTAATACATTTGAAATAGGTGTTTCAAACTGAACGGTCCACTTAAATTCGGAAAAATCAAACAATGGATCAAAACTTAGAACATCCCCTCGGTTAAACCAAATTATCGGTTTACCCATCATTAAAGCTTCAACTGCTGTGGCTGTCCCCCAATACAAACCAACGTCACATCTTTTAACATCTTTTGAAACCTCATTATAATTAGAAGTTACCAAATTAATTGGTAGCTCTATTTGTCTTTTCCCTATACTTTGAAGAAGTACTTCAAAGGGAAGCGATGGATGTGAACGAACTACAAATTTAACAGTAGGCAGATTATAAGCTTGATTTATTGCATAATCAAGCAACTTGGAAGCTTCAAAAACACCTTCAAGCATAACTAAGATAGTACAAGATTTAGACTTATGCCTCCTAGAAAAAGGTTTGTAATCATATAGATATTGGTATAAAAGGGCACAACCAGGCCAAATTCTATCAGCAGAAACAAAACTATATTTTTTTATTATATTAGCGCTCATTGTACCAGTAGTTACAATTCTATCAGGACTGGGGGTTGTTAAAGTTTCACATTTACTTAAAAAAACTCCAGCTGAAGCTTGTGAAATTGCTGAATGATGATAACCAATAATTTTTACATTCTGATTTACGCTTCTGATACCTAGTATAAACATCTTCTCCCAATGATTACCCTCATAAGACATAAGACATCCCTGCAACGTAAAGCGTGTAGCCAGTCTACGCCCTATATAATAATACAAGTACTCACTAAATCGGATAAATCTTCCCGCTGACTTTGTTAAATCTTTAAGCATTGGATTTAAATCATGACCTAAAAATGGGACGATTTTAGGCACCTTCATTGATTTAGCCATTAAATACCATGAAACTGAAAAAACAGCTAATAAAACATCCCTAAAATGAAGAAAACTCTCCGCAGGTAAAATAACTCTATCATTGATACCTTTCATCCTTTCATAGCATTTATATCTATCAATAAAGCCTTGTGATATAGTCACAATTTGCACATCTTTTCCTAAGTAATTTTTCAAATCTAAGGCAAGATTTCCACAAAATGGGTCATTATATTGGCTCTTATTAGAAAGCGATCTCGGAAAAATCCAACTTTTAATTAAAAAAACAGGTTTTTTGTTATCAATTTTCCTGACTGCGTCAAAAGCAAAACGAGTTCGCATTATATTTATCAATGAAGATAAAACACCCCTTACGAGATGGTTCCATATCTTTATCGAACCATCTAATCTATTGTGTAATTTAGAAAGAAACTCGTTGTTAACTTTCAATGTTATTGATTTTGATTTTGAAAAATTTTTGAGAAAAGCAATTACTGGCCATTTAGCTCCAATAATATAAAGATCTAACTCGTCTTTTTCACATTTCTCAATGGCTTTAGTAGAAGATACTATTTGATTTAATATCCCCTGTAAGGGAGACAAGACTCTATTCTTTGATGCTATATCAGTTGCCCACCATTCTTTATGCAGTCCATTCAACAAAGACATACTACCAACTAGATTAACATAGTCCTTAAGAATAATTCTACGTTCAGTGTCTGTGGGGGGTTGAGCTTCAAAATGAATGAAATTTTTTTCTTTTGCAAAGTAGCTTTTTGCACATCTATCATTGTTGAGATAGATGTAAGCAAAAACCACTTTTTTGTTGGTATTTCTCTTTATTATACGGCTTTCATAATCCCTGCTAACTTCAGGTATAACAATAATTTTCATCAGTCTATATGTGAGAGTATTGCACCGAAACAAATGTGATGCTCTCTCTCTGTATAATGAACACCATCATATGTAGCAATACCCACAGATGATATATCAATTAAACAACCATTAGCCCCAAAAAACACTCTATTAACCAACTCATTAGAGTTTATGATTTGAGGAAAGAAACACTTTGGTCTTTTTCTTTCAAAAGATGTATTATCTATAATTTCTGGTGAATTTATAAAATACAATCTACTCTTGATTTTACTTAATCTCTCAGATATATTCAGAATTCCATCTCTTGTAATGGATAACGTTCCAAGTTTTTCATTACTTCCATTCGACAATACATAATTACATAAATATTGGTACAAATAATCTATATTTGCGTAGTCTAACTGCGATCTTAGATCAAGCAATGTATCCTGTTTTTTTGGTGTTGTATCTACAAATCCAACATTAGTTATAATATTTTCAAATGTAAAAGTTGTACTTTCGCAAAATGATAATAACGTTGGTATGACAGTTAAATAAAGCGGTTTAGATATAATAAGATATGATGCATTTATTGACTTAAAATAATTTTTTAATAATCTTATTATTGTTTGGGCTCCATCTTGATCTACTGTTGCGCCTCTACTGTCAAAAAAAACCAGATATTTAAAACTATTAGATGAGCCACTACATAAAATAAAGTTCTCAGGAGATATGCTTAACTCCCCTCCTCCTAAAGAAATCTCGTTATTACATATTTTTAAATACGAAATATGGTGTTTTCTAAGCTGCTCATATTTTGACATTTTTATTTAAAGGCCTGATACCTAATAATTTCGCCTCTTCTTTATGAAAAAGTGCTACCCATGAAATACATCAAAATAATCCTCATTAATGCGAAAAACTAACGGCCTAGTCATTATTAGTTTGCTACTCATTATTGCACGGTATGAATGCTTTGGATCAACACCAATAGAAAAGACTTTCACTCCTTTTGAATTAATGCTTTCTAACTTTGTAACAATCGGGCCACCATTA
>Ga0209665_1001420_pt1 | contig 13588 bp, 10 predicted proteins | sample SaaInlV_200m_DNA_2_FD_184675 | JGI IMG/M metagenome (GOLD analysis project Ga0209665, IMG submission 184675) | Marine microbial communities from expanding oxygen minimum zones in the Saanich Inlet - Saanich Inlet SI074_LV_135m_DNA (SPAdes) (version 2) | ecosystem: Environmental > Aquatic >... | reverse complement strand
CAACAAATAATTAAACAAATTGGTACTAATGGTCGTATCACCGGTCAGTTCCACATTCGTCCCCGACTTCACTACATATTGACTGACTGTAGAATCCAATTCACTTATAATATAAGAAGTATACGCGCGGAATCCCAAAATCCATCCCAGCGTGGTATCCCACGTGGTATTCCGTACACTGGATACACCCGAGAAACATTTCGCGAAACTAATTGGGTCGAAAAACAGCAATTTGTAGTCATCCGGCGTATACACTTTGTTTATTGTTAACCGCATGTTGGTCAGTTCTCGACCAAGTGAATCTGTGGAAATAGTAATGGATGACTCACTTGCCACCGTTCCAACAAATTTCGCGTTCATCGCACTCAACAGTTGGGCACGAGAATAATTTCCATCGGTGATGGTAAACGACAAAATATTACGGTCATCTTGGACACCGTCTTCAAACGGAACCAATTGAAATTGATTGTTATCTGATGTAATTTCGATAAAACGGCCGGCATCGGTTAACGCACCATTGCTTCGCACACCTCGTCCAATCACTGTACCAATGTCGTTCGTTACATTGAAAGATAAATCCGCCCCCGGAACATCGGTTGATACATAAGGACTATTCAATAATTGGAATGAAGTATCTATCATTGTACGATCAATTTGTAGACTGTTATACCAAATGTTATTGCTCAAGTCCAATAAATCTGACCCCGAAATGTCTTGGAATTGCACATTGAAATCGTCTTCCGACAATTGTTTACTTATAAAAATATTCAAACTACAGTCCAATCTTCCAGGCGTATTACTCGATTGAACTTTGAAGGTAGACCCACTCAGCACATTCACATTGTCTATGTCGGCAAATACGCTATTGAAGGTATTTTCAATCACGTTGGATAAATTGACTTGGGAGATGAAATTACTCGGTTGGGTAGGTATCACTACGTTATACGATAGGTCGGGCGATAGGTTATTCAGGCTCGAATGTGGGTCCACTGTTAATAAATCGTAATTGGTAATCGCATAATCTGATTGGTCGTTAATTTGGAAACCAATACTAATCGCTGTTGTATCACCTATTGTACCCGTACCTTGTGTAGTCGCCGTTCCATCAGTGTATCCTAAGCTGCTGAAAAATCCGCTTCCAGGAATGGTTGCTTGGAATTCGTTTTGTTGGAAATCGCGCAATACGTCAAAAGCGAACTCCAAATAACCGTCGCTATTTAACGTCACCCCTGAATTGTTTTCAATTATGTAGTCTTGTTCCTTCAAGTTGTCGTCTAATGTATTGATGACTTGGTTGAGCGAATAACTCGTCGTCGACGTGGGAATCGAAAACGATATATCGTTGGTTGCCGAATCAAATAACGGTTTGTTGCAACTCAGTACCACGCGTGGAATGTTTTGACTAATGTCAAACGATGTACTTTCATCTTGAATACTCCCGAATTCAGAAACCACCGTGTTTAATTCAACGTCGTGTTGTTGAAACCTGAAACAAGAATTCGCTCCTACGAAAATATCTGTGCTTGGTGTAGGAAATAGTACTTTGAATTTGGAATTCGCAACATTGTTCGTTGTATTTCTATCAGGTTTCAAACGCAATTCAAAATAACTGTTGTTTCCGGCATCCGTTGTAATGCGAGTAATCGCCGATTCAGACGATAAATGTATGTTATTGGATAAATCGATAATCAATTGATTCACAATTTGCGTACGCACATAATCTACTCCCGTTGTTAGCGACAAAGTGACATTGAAAGACAAATCTACATTGCTGGGAACGCCGGTTTCTTCACTTGGACCAATGTATTTGTATATTGTGAAAAAATTGTTCGTGGTGTCCAATAAAAATGCTTTGTTTTCATTCGCATTTGCGGTGTCTGTTGCTAATGGTAAATCTTGGGTCGATTCCATATTGAACAAGTTATAAGAGCCGTCTTTAAACCCCAAGAAATTCGGTATCGTCGCTCGACGCAAATTCAACGATGCATCTGGCGAGTCGTCTTCCAGTTCAAATGCAGACGTACCATTCGGAAAATTCAAATAATAACTTGTTTCGTTGTATTGTTTTTCAAAACCTAAATTCAATTTCACGCGCGATGTTTGTTGATTCAAAGACATCGATGTATTACCGAAACTGACATCTGTACTTGTTGTTACTAGCGTACTGATATTTTCATTGATGGCGTCCACTAATTCTTGAGGACTGTAATTACCTGCCGACACCGTAATTGTATAATCATGATTGCCATTGTCGATTCCTGCCGAGTTTCCTTTAATCACAAAAAAATTACTTCCGAAATCGTTGTTGATGGTGTACCACGTATAAGGAATTTGTACGGAATATAATTTGAGCGATACCACGTCTTTCAATGGGTCAGATAGGTCAAACGTAAATTCCGTAGAAAGCGCATCTTTGTTGTCGCGGTATTGACTATCAATACTGATGACTCGTTTGATAGTTTGTTGTAACAACGGATTCAACTGTCCCGTTGTATAAGCTAAGTTGCGTGTATATCCAACGGGTGCTTCGTTTTCTCGACTTGGTTGAGTTTCAGTCAACGTTGTCGGTTTCGGCGCATTGTTGTTAAATCCTTCGTCTGTTGCGCGTTGTTTTATTTTGTCTTCTTGCGAGATGTTTGTATCTATTTCTTCCACGGGCGCATTTGGTTCTTGGATTTCTTGATTTTCTTCTTCGCCTTCGTCGTCTTCTTCTCCCAAATCAAAAAAACGAGTATATATGTCTTCAAAAAAAATGGCCAATTGGGTACCACTTTCTCCAGGAATGTTTTTGTATTTGTTAATATTGAATATGATTTTGGCTTCTAATTCACGGTCACTTGGATTGTGATTCAAATCCAATATAGTTAATAATTCTTCTTCGCTGTATTTACTTATATCGTATTCATCGGATTTCATTGTTGTTATATTTCAGTATATAAACCTTCTATATTATTATTTTTCGTTTTTGTTTTTGTTGTCTTGTTTCACAGACATTCGCTTTTTGAACATGTCTACAATAAATTTGGTCAAATCCAGTTTCTTCGAAAGTTCATACAAGAGTTCCACCGGGAAACTTCGTAGACCTTGACCTCGCTTCATATGTTTATTTCCTTTGAAACATAGTCTATCAAACAACTGCATCACGCTTTCTTCGTCGTCATTCATATCGGTGCGGTCAATCCGACAATTTCCAACAAATACATAGCGGTTGTAATTTCGGTTATCATATACCTTGTATTTGTCCCGAATTGCTCTATTTTTTACCATTCCTATACCGATGATTTCATTGGTGTCGTTATTCATTTCCAATACAAACATGGTGGATTCGTAGGGGATTTTTTGTGTCACTGCTACTGGGCAACAATAAATACAGCCTTTGTGATTCAATCGTTCCCGGTAGTTGACGTTCTCTTCCCACGTGGTATTGTTAAAGCGACTCGTCATAATGAACTTGTTCATGGCGGTTTTGAATTCTTTCAACTTCTCTTTTTCGCGCATTTGTTCTTCCATCTTCTTTTGGTATTCCGACATATTGGATTTTGTTTTTTGCTATAATAAATAATCGTTACCATTATGTATTATATATTTTCCTATTCAATTTTGTCATTTATCTTGTTTACTGTGATTTATTATTTTTGTATTTTATGCTTCCAATGCCGTTACACGCGTTTTCAAATCTTCTATTTTTACTAATTGTTCATCAATCGTCGCGTCTTGTTGTTCAAGTCTTGTCTGTTTTTCTTGGTTGGATTTTATTAAATACGGGATGAGCCCAGTATAATCCACCGTTGCGGATTTGTTTCCCCATCCCAACGACGTATAGTCCGGGTCGTTCTGGATGTCGTTTCCGCTTAAATCGTATTCTTGTGGTGTTAATTTGTTTCCATATTCGTCTTCTATGTGAATCAGATGACGCAGTTCAGGCGCATTGTAGTAGATTTCTTGGGCGATTAAACCACTCTCGGTCTTTGTTCCGGTTCCACCATTTTGGACCAAATCATTTAATTTTGTATAAATTTGTGGAGACAACTTCTGGATGGTTTCCGTCGCATTTGTGATGTATTGCTCGTTTGTCTTTCTGCGATCATCCGATGAATGCTGCAACGCATTCGCACTGTACAAGTCTCCGTTTTCACGAATGGAAAATGCTTGGGTTTGTCCGGCGGTTTCCACATAGACGACTGAATTGCTCGAACTGGTTCCCGCACTTTCTACGATGAATGCTCCTTGGTTGCTAGTCGCGATGCTCGCTCCGCTTTGTCCTTGGTTTATCCACGTAGTTCCACTTATGTCTACGGTTCCGTCTTCTATCTTCATGGTCTGGCCATATGAATAAGAGTCAAAAACGGTAGTGCTACTGGTCACGGTTGCGATCAATTCATACATACGAGACAAACCAGTATTGGTTGCTCCCACATCCATCGCACGAGAGGCTCCTACGAATTTGGTTCCATCCCTACTCATCGCACAACTTTCTCCCCACCACTTATCAATGTTATCGCTGTTTACTATTTTCACGATCCTCGCCCAACTTCCATCGCTATATTTATAGATAAACACCGTTCCTTTCCTATAAGAAGAATCACTACTTAGATTGGGCGCTACACCATCACTTGTTATCAATAACGTTCCATCTCCGCTTATTTTTAAATCTTGTCCATAACTATGGGTTTGGGAGTCTAGTTCTTCCAGCGTGTCGCCCATTTGGTCCCACGTGTTTCCTACGCTATCATATTTGAATATGTTTACGGTGCCCCTAAGTTGCCCATCTGACCCTCCGTCTGGAGCACCTACCGCCAATATTGTTCCATCACTACTTAACGATACATTCTGACCAAACTCACTTCCGCTACCATTGAAGTTCGACCCTTCTATTGTACTACCTACCTGAGACCAACTATCCGAACTATAGTCATATATAATTACGCGACCCGCACCCGAATTGTGGTCGTGATTACCAATCGCCAATCTGGTTCCAGCATTGTTTAATGAGATGGGTCTATGACTTGCGGTAAGATAATGCGTTGACGTAGTTTCACTTATTGAACTCCCGATTTGAACCCAATCATTTGTATCATCCGAATATTGATATACCTTCACATATCCACCAGTCATTGAATATCCCGCTACTATGTTTCCCTCTCCGTTTATCGCAACACCCTGTCCACCAAAGTTGTGACCTGATGAATTACCATTTATGATACTTCCCTTTACACTCCAAGCACTATTGATGTATTCATATACCTCCATTGTTCCAGAACCGTTATAGGAACCGACTACTACAATATCCCCAGTGTTGTTAATCGCGACTGACTGACCAAATTGTGCTGCGCTATTGGTGCTATAATATGGCTTTATGGTACTGCCCTTTTGAACCCATGACCCACTTTGATAGTTGTATATAAATGCCGCTCCTCCGGCCGTGCCACTTGTATTGTTTAATCCAAATGAACCAGCAATGAGCACCGTCCCGTCTTCATTCATATCAACCACTTTACCGCGAGACTCCCCAGATTCTGTGCCAACTATATCACTTCCTAATTGTGATGTGCTGTAACTGTATGTATTTGTCGTTGTGTAGTTTTCTACACTGGTACCTATAAATGACACTATCCCACCGCTTACGTCCATGGTGTCTATGCTCGTTCCAGAAACAGTGTTTCGTACCTTGAAATTTCCACTTATATCCACAAAATCTTGTATGTAGCTTTTTACTATTTTATTCGCACTTGCATCTGCTAACCAAGACATTCTATCTACTAGGTATATATATTAGATTATATATTGAAATTACTAAAATATCTAAGTTACTTTCTCCACTAAGTTATTTATGTCTCTTTACCACTTTTATTCGCTTATATACATTGCTATTCTTGTATATAAACCTTCTTATCTCGTCATTCTAGACCTCCCATTTATTTTGATTCCAATGAAGCAATTCTTGTTTGGAAATCTTCTATCAGTGTTTGTTGGTCATTGATTAATTCTTGTCGTTCTTGTATACACGCGTCTTGTTCTTGGTTGGATTTTATTAAATACGGGATGATTCCCGTATAATCCACCGTTGCGGATTTGTTTCCCCATCCCAGCGCAGTATAATCCGGGTCGTTCTGGATGTCGTTTCCACTTAGGTCGTATTCCTGCGGCGTCAATTTGTTTCCATATTCGTCTTCTATGTGAACCAGATGACGCAGTTCAGGCGCATTGTAGTAGATTTCTTGGGCGATTAAACCACTCTCGGTCTTTGTTCCGGTTCCACCATTTTGGACCAAATCATTTAATTTTGTATAAATTTGTGGAGACAACTTCTGGATGGTTTCCGTCGCATTTGTGATGTATTGCTCGTTTGTCTTTCTACGATCATCCGATGAATGCTGCAACGCATTCGCACTGTACAAGTCTCCGTTTTCACGAATGGAGAATGCTTGGGTTTGACCGGCGGTTTCCACATAGACAACTGAATTGCTCGAACTGGTTCCCGCACTTTCTATGATGAATGCGCCTTGGTTGCTACTCGCGATGCTCGCTCCGCTTTGTCCTTGGTTTATCCACGTAGTTCCGCTTATGTCCACGGTTCCGTCTTCTATCTTCATGGTATTGGTGTTGAAAGACACTATCCCACCGCTTACGTCCATTGTGTCTATGCTCGTTCCAGAAACAGTGTTTCGTACCTTGAAATTTCCACTTATGTCCACAAAATCTTGTATGTAGCTTTTTACTATTTTATTCGCACTTGCATCTGCTAACCAAGACATTCTCAATTCACTAGTATATATTATATATTGATAATACTAAAATATCCAAGTTATTTACTTCTAAAGTGATATTTGTTATTCCCAGTTTTGAATAATACTTTTCTAAACGAAATAAATAGTATGAGTTATATATTGTATGCTATCACCGATTCGCACATTCTTTCACCGACTTCATACAAAAATCAGCAGCGTCCCAATTATAATTGCGGGACGATGGAAGATAGAAGAACCTCACGTTGCTATGCGTAAATCGGATTGGTCTACAGAAGACCATTGTGGTTGCGATGAAATGCGTAATAAGTATTTACACGAAAAAGAGCATTTGGAAGACTTGATTGAACAACACATACAAGAAGACAAGAAGGACTCAAAATAGTATAAACACTTTTGTCTAGACTATACAACTTCATTCTATACACATGAATCCGACTGATGATAACAATCATGTTCAACGGCGCACATCGAGTGATGGAAATATATCGCAAACACAATCAGGCGAAACTGGAAGTGGTAGTTCAGAAGATAGTCCCGAAACTCCCTTTATTATTGAAATGTCTTCCGGTGTAGTTGGTGCAACGAATATTCAATTGGAAAATGTTCAACCTGAAAATAGCCTCATTGATTACACCGACAATCACTTTATGAGTCTCACGCGACGCGATTTGGAAAAGGTCCGCACCAGTATTCACGAAGATAATACACCTATTTTCGATGACCCTACTTCCTCTCGATTACCTCCCCTCGTACATCCGCAACAATTAGACCACTCACAATTTGTAGACAGAAATAGTCCGGTGATGTCTATTTTGGGGAGCAAATACGGCAGTCGCACAAATAGTGACGTAGATGAAAACGAACAAGGCCTACATCCGGAACACGATTCGTATACTAACGATGCTGTTTATGACAATGAAAATTCACTCTCCAACTATTCGCTGGAAAAAAAATTCAAAAAGTTCCGGTATTCGGACATTGAAAAAGCGGTGTATAAATATTATGAAATGGATATACAACAACAGTCTTCGAGTGAAATCGATATTTTGATTACTTTCGTGAAAGGCCAAAAACAATTATATATTGAATCGAAAAATATCGCGCAAATGCGGTTGAATGCGTTGACCTTTCCTACCTTGTTTCTTAGTGCGATGCTCACCATTACTTCCCCGTTTTTGTCTTGTAATCCCTGGAACTTGGAAATCACTTCGGGACTGAATGCAATTGTTACCTTTTTCATTTCTCTTATTAATTATTTGAAATGGGAAACTTCCGTACAATCATACGCACAAATGGCCTCGCATTTGGAAAATATACAGACCTCACTGGAATTGACCAACAGTAAATTGATGTTGTTGAACAACGAAAAAGAGGTCTCGGAAATCGTTTTACAGAAGTTTAATGAAATGGAGACCAAATTGAATGAATACAAAAGTGACAATCGTATTTTGATTCCAGAAGAAGTGAAATCCATTTTCCCGATTATTAGTTATGTAAACATCTTTTCCTTTATTAAGAAAAATAAGTTGTATAAAACCAAACTTATCGAGAAATTACGAAATGTGAAAAATGAGATTCATTATATTCTGTATAAATGGGAAAAACAAGAAATGCGATTCGGTTCCAATACTCATACCAGTCATCCAGCGCACTCTTTGAAAAAAGACCAAGAAACGCAACGACTCGCCTATTTGTATGAAGTGAAAAACAAAGTGAAATATGAGTTGTTGGAATTCCAAAATACCTATTCCATTATGGACGATTTGTTTTCGCGAGAAATCAAAAGCGTAGACCTTGGAAAACAGCGTATATGTTATTTTCTACCTACGTCATTCAGGAAAAAACCTTCGCTCACACAAGAATATTTACATCAGATGGAGCCGAGGTTAGCCAAGTATTTCTCTTTTTTGATTGATGAAGTGTAACTTAATTCACGGTTTGCAGCATCGTCGGTGGCCGCGTGCTACATATTTTCCAATACCACGGCATATTGTATACATATTTTAATGACCCGGTTTCATCCATTTTCTTTTTGATATTGTCTACGTATGTATTTTTATAGTTCCACTTGTATTTTATGATAATACGCTTGTGTTCTTCGTCATTTTTTAACGGTCGTTCCGCAATATATTCTATCTTTCCTAATCCGAGTTGGTCTATTTTAGATTCTATATACTCTTTTGTCATCATGTTACTCACGCGCGGTATACATAGAGAATGTAGTCCCTCTTTCCTTATTGTCATAACTACTTCGTATATGTATATATGTATTGGGTTTGGTGTAGATAATTACTTAGTGTATGTCGTGTTCAATTTTTTAGTTTCTTCTTTTCTTCATTCTATAATGAACCAAATTATAGCATGAATATAATAGTCTAGTTGGACGTTGTATTTAGATACATTTTAGTTTACCCTATGATGATTTGAACATCAATTACCAACATGAATCATGAGGACGTTTGTATAATCTATATATCCTCGATTCTTTATTCTTTATTCTTTATTGTTGGGTTTTAGAAAACTCACATAGTGAGTTGCTGTCTCGCTCAAAATTATATTTGAATATTCTTATTCATATAACCTTATTTTTCGAAATATTTATTGTTTACTTGTGCTGCATCGAGACACTATATATAATGTCGGTCTTTTATGTTGTTTTCTGATTTGTTGTTTTGTTTCGCGATGGTTGGTTTGATTCTGTAAAAATTTATGTAGTTGGTATACAAATATATACGAAATACATGGTTGATACGTTGTTTGACTGCGACGATGAAAAATGGTTACAAGAACAACAAACTCTACACAATATTCAATCTAATTATTGTCGCGAACTTATGGACTCCATACACTTACAGTTTGTATTTTTAGACGAACAAAAAACAATTACCCATATTTCTTCACAACGGGAACCGTTACAAGTGTGCGATGTATCCAATCAATGTGTCTTGTCCGAAGAACGTATTTTGGGATTGTTAGAGAATGTTAAAAAAAACCGTATCGGTAAAAAGTTCGCTCTACATCATATTTCCGCTTTTTTTGTGGATTTGGAACCTGAACATATTCAACAGTTCTCTAACAGTTCTAGTAGTGAAGATTCTCCTTTTTTACAACATTTTTCGACTGTGCAGTCAATCTGTATTCCTTCTTCTATTTTTATTTTTCATAATGTCAATACTATTTACTTTTTCTTACACGAAATTCCGTCTTCTCATCAACAAACGTATAAATCCATTTTGAAAAAGAAGTCGAATGGAGGGGCAAAGAAAACGAAACGCGTACGTATTCAACACGACCCTCTTCATCTTGCGCCCAAAGAAGAGTTCGTTTTACGCAATTATCATAGTCGAAGTGGAACTCGCAGAATTCGACCTTGAAAATAGACTCTCCTAGAGAAAAAGAAGGATATACAAATAAAAAGAATATAAATGGTTTTTCTTCTTTTTATTAGCGATTGTTCAACCAGGTTTACTATGAATCCTGTTCAATCACTTTCTACTCATTTTCCTTGTTTCGACGACGATGTATTTCATACGCGAACTCGATATACACAATATCTACGAGACGAACTTGTCTTTTTTTACTTTTGTCTTACTCGAAATCAAGACGGACATCGTATGGAGGCTTTGTATCAACGCTTACATGGGGTATTGTCCTTATTTCAATATTTACAGAATCAGGGGAAAGATTCACTGTATCAGGAAATTTTTGTCCAATTTTATAAAATGATTGGTCACACAAGAGATTATTTTCTAGGCAAGGGGGAACATCAAATGTCTTATTTCTTGTTGTGGGCCTGGTACGACCATTATCCTCACTTGGTCGAGGATGCTATACATCATTTCGTTTTTGATATAGATAACGATACTGCTGGTTACGGTTCTTGGAGAGACATCAAATATTTATGTGATTTTTTGAAAACACATAGTGTTCAGGGGGAAGAACATCGTCTTATCTATTTTTGTATTTCCTTGGTAAACAAGCAGTTAGATAAAGATGTAGATACATGGAAATTTTCTTCCAAAGCATATTGTCCAGATGCGCTTAGTCATGTTGCCAAATGGATCCCGCGCGAGAAAAAACGGTTTGATTGGCTCTTTCGTAAATTAGCGGTCCATTGGATACATAACCATCAACCTTATATTCTCACTACGGCATCGTCCAGTCCTTCCGATACTTCTTTTCACAAGGCATTATTGAAATGTTATCGTATATACCGGAAGATTATTGCATCCATGAATAAAGCATTGCAAACCTTGGAAATCAAATTATGTAAACGCCAATATCACGAAATCGTACCTACAAGCGTACCCAAGTTCTCATTAGCACGACAGCGCAGTTTCTTTTTGTTATCATCGGATGATATTGAGGGGAATCATACAAAGAAATCTGCGTATCAGAAAATTAAAACACATCATTACGACATTCATAATCACTATACTCCTGTCTGCGAAAATACAGACGACCTTTCTTCCGGTAGTCTTAACGCGTTTTATGCTTGTTATTCGCCTGGATATTTTGTCAAAGAGGCATGTACTCTTTTGTCCAAATACGATACTGGTTCAGAAGATGTGATGCAACATATTCACTATTTGAATTTGTTATGGAAAAAACAAACGCACGTTGTTTCTATGTTTCAATTGTCCGGATTTTTGCCAATTGTTGACATTTCTTCCAAAATGAATTTGCATAATCGGGACCCTCTATACAACGCATTAGGTATGGCTATTTGTGTGGCGTTTTATCAAAGTGGGGACTATTCGAAACGCATTTTACTAATCGACAATGTTCCAACGTGGATCTCTCTTGACTCTTGTGACGATTTCGTTTCGGCTGTGAAAATGGTGATGGATGTATTGAAACACACCCCAAGCACTACTTGCGATTTGTATAACGCCTATTCTTTGGTGGCTTCACCATTGCTTCAACAATGCTTTCATTCTTCTCCCTCTACGAACTATATCAAATGTTTATTTTTTAGTTACGACCCGATTCTCCCTTCTATGGAAAATATACATACACTCTTTTCGTCACAACATTTAATATTGCCTACATTCGTTTTTTGGAATGTATATAGCGATTTATCCTATTGCGATGATGATTTCAGCATTTTTTCAGAATTGTTACGTGATAAATCCAATATATTCTTATCGGGCACGTCATTCTACTTACTACGCACGCTGCAATATATTTGTCAAGACACTACTTCACAAACATTGATTTCTTCTATATTGAAACAATCCAGATTACAACCGATGGAATCATTGTGTATGGCGAGTTTCCAATAAACCCTGTTTCTTATATGTTAACATGTTATGTTCTCGGTCTTTCAACATTGTTTCTTTTGATGACTCGATGAGTTCACGCTTTTCTTGCTTGCTCATTTTCATCACTTCTAGTAATTTTTCTTTGGCATTTTTCGCATCAAGACGAGTATCCGGAGTCGCCTTGATGATTTGTTTCAACATTTTTACGTATTGTTGATTGAATTCGTTTTCTCTTATTTTGAATTCACCTCGCGTATATTTCAACATGATTAATGCTATCGCGTAGTTATCCCACGACCAGCGCGCATTCCATAACGCATCGTATAAGTTCTCCCATGGTTGTCCTATGTAGCTAGACAAATATTCAGTCCATGCTTTCTGCATTTCCGTCTTTTCAGTATTGGTTAGTGTATCGACTGCTGAATTGTTATCCATGTAATCTTTGATGACTTGTTGTATTTGTTCTTCTTGTACTTGTTCTTGTAATGGGTTTTCACTCTTTATTTTATGGAACGCATAACTTATCAAATGAATATCTACACACCAAGGACTATAATTCGGTCCGTATACATAAAACGCATTGGTCGCGTCTTCTGGTTTGGATTCTCCTTCAAACGATATACCGAAATCTATCATTATTGGCGTCTTTTTCACGTCATGAACCATGATATTATTTGATTTTAGATCATAATGAATGATGTTCGCTTCTTGTAATTGAGAAAGGGCCTTCAGTAAATGAAAATGAATATGAAATAGCGACATCACGTATTGCTGTGGTTTGTTTACTCTTTCCATAAAATAATCCATCATGTCTTGTTTTCCTACATATTTTATTGTGCTTGCTATGTATTCTTGCGGGGTTTCGTTTGATGTTTGTTTTTCGATGAATTCGCATTTTTTTAGTTCATTGTCTTCTATTTTGGACAATTCGATTGGACACGTATTTATGATACCGGCAAAATATTCACTGGCGTTACGTAATTCTTTGATTTTATTACCCAGCACTTCTTCTTGTTCTGAAATATCATCTTTTGTTTGAATTTTTGTTATGTAGTCTTCTTCTTTTATCGTATTTCCATCACACAGAAAAGAGGGTTTGTATATACATCCAAACGTCCCTTGGTTTACCAATTTGGGTTGCTGTACCGAGACGTTTTCTATCATTATGCTCTGTTTTGTATCTTCCATATATTTATATATTGAGTAGATTTTTTATTTTCCTTTCTTTCTTTCCTTTCTTTCTTTCCTTCCTTTCTTTCCTTCCTTTCCTTTCTTTCCTTCCTTTCTTTCCTTCCTTCCTTTCTTCCTTTCTTTCTTTCTTTCCTTTCTTTCTTTCTTTCCTTTCCTTTCTTTGATAAAATTGTAACCATATATTTATGTTATTTGTTTACAATTTGGGTTTTGATATTATTATCGCTCTCATGAGGGGTCGAACCTCAGACCTTTCGATTAACAGTCGAATGCTCTAACCAACTGAGCTATGAAAGCAGGCGAGGAAGCCGTCTTCCTATTCATATATAGAATCCTTTCTTTATATTGATTTTGTATTTTTTACTATTTTTTCCTATTTTTCCT
>Ga0209665_1001411_pt1 | contig 13641 bp, 9 predicted proteins | sample SaaInlV_200m_DNA_2_FD_184675 | JGI IMG/M metagenome (GOLD analysis project Ga0209665, IMG submission 184675) | Marine microbial communities from expanding oxygen minimum zones in the Saanich Inlet - Saanich Inlet SI074_LV_135m_DNA (SPAdes) (version 2) | ecosystem: Environmental > Aquatic > Marine... | reverse complement strand
AGATTAGAACTTACTTTCTATTTAAAGATTTCTTAAAACAAAACACTAAGCGCAATCCGTTCCTGCTCTTACTGCTTTAAATTCAGCAGTATTATTATATGTTCCCGGAACTGTTGCATCGGGTACTGTTAACCAGAATCTGAAGAACGTTGCATTTCCAGCACCCAAATTATGAGTTGCATTCCGATATACTGAAGTATTCATTTCAGTTCTTGTGCTGAAGCTAGGTGTGCTGGAGGTATTGGTAGTTGAAGCATTAAATGTCATATTTCCGATTCCAATTATATTGCTTGGACTTGAATGTATTTTCAGATCAGTATTTGCCTTTACACAAATCGAGATATCTGTATTGGAATCAGCAGATAGATTCAAGGCATATCCTGTTCCGGAATTATCATAGTTTACTGTAGCATTATTATTCTGAGTATTATGTGTAATCGTACCGAAATCAATTCCGCTACTGAAGTCTGTAGACTCTGCTAACGCATAATAATAAATAATGTTTGCAGTTGCTGTAGTTCCAACAGATTGTGATGTAGCAAATCCAGTTATTCCTGAATCAATTGTGAATGGCATTGATATTGCTAACATCACCATTACTGATAATACTGCGGTTTTAACAATTGCTGATTTCTTTAGCTCTTGCCTTCTTATTACATTTCTTATTGCATGATCTCGATGATTCAAAGACTCAATCTTTCTTCTGTGTTGTTTCTCAAGTCCATCAATTGTTCTATTTCCAAGCAAAGATTCAAATTTTTCCGAATAATCAAAGTGATTTATCTCAGATTGTTTATATTGTTTATTCAGCACATATACTTTTTCTGCAAACTTCTTTCTTCTATTGTAAAGCTCAGATCTAAGCTTAGCAATATGATTCAATTCTTTCTTCAATCGATAAATATTACTCACTAGCTTCCACCTCCTCAATTAATAATTCGCAGTTCCAACTTCCAAAGAATTTTTTAATTTCTGCTAACTTTTTTATGGATACAAATAGTGCTGTTTTTGCCAAAATTTCTTTATCCCTCAAGAAGCCTTCAGAACTGCCTCGCCCATGTACTGCATAGACGAATTTTACACGCTCAGTCGAATTCATATGGGTGGTAGAATAACGAATTAACGCATGTGTTGGTTTGTTAGAAGATTTGATCTTCTTAATATAAAATTTACAGTTCCATTCTTTCAGAAACTGTTCAATCTCTTCAAACTGCGCAGGAAGAACACTTAGAACGGATTTTGCAAAAAATACCGATTGAGTAGTATCTAAAATTCCTGGCTTACCGTTCCGGCCCTTCAAAGCGTAAAAAAACTTTACACGTTCAGTAGGAGTCAAGTGACTAGAAGAATATACGTAAATCTGTCTATTCTTGATTGATTTATTCAATCTACCACCCAACTGTTAACAATATTAACATCTTGGTTTATATAACTTATCTTTGTTAACAATGTTAACACATATAAAAAAGGTTTACATATCTTCTTTTAGAAGCTCTAAATACTCACGTAAAGAATTATATTGTCTCAGAAGTTCAGGATTGCGTTCTCCTGCTGCGATTCTAACATGTAATTTCATCAATTCACTATATTTTTTCATATAAATCTCTCTCAAAGTATGCGATTCAATCGGATGATCTCGTTTCTGTTTCTTCTTATTTAATAACATGAAATAAACGATTCCTGCTAAACTGAAAATAAATATCAAACCCAAACTGATATTTTTAAACGAATTTCCTGTTGATGCTGAAGCGGAACCAGTAATACCTTCATTACATACAACTTCAAGAGTAAGTGGTGCAGTAACTACTGTTGATGTTGCAGAACCAACACCACCAAGTGAATTTTCTTTCTTTTCTCTGGCAATAACAGTTCCTTCAAAAACTTTAGTATCCTCGCAATTATCTAATGTTTTTCTGGGGATATCAAAGCAAACTTTAACTTGAATTGCATCTCCGCTACTTGTTCCTCCAGGAATCTTTTTACTGTAGACCTTTTTAATAAATTGCTCCAACTCTCCATCTGCAGTTAGTTCAGCAACAACAGACTCATCCCACGGATTATAAATACCATAATTTAGACAAGTTTCCTTTCCTTCTCCAACGTTAGTATATTCAATACCATATTTAATCCCAACACCTTTCAGCGCAATAACTGGACTAAATAAAACTGTAAAAATAATCATCAATGCCAAAAACTTCTTCATATTTTTAGTTATCATTTTCTACTTTTAGCTTTTCGCTTTTCCTCCGAAATTAAATATTCAAATCCATGACTACGATTTGCAAAAAGATAATCATTGATACTGGAATCTATTTTCTTAAGCAATCTTCTTTCAATACTTATTGTAATTCTCTCTTTCATTTTATGAAGCTGTTGCAGCAATAGTAACGGTATTTGTATAGTTTCCTGCTGCTTGACGCGTAGGAACTGTTAGGAAAAACTTCAACCAAGTTACTGATTTATTTACTAATTCATTACCAATAAATGACGCAGCTGTAGTAATTGATTTGTTGAAACCGGGAACGGTGCTATCTGAATTATTATAACTGTAATTAAAATTAGCCAGTGGAATTGTATTTCCGCCACTAGTTAATGCAGAATCTGCTTTAATTGTTAAATTTACCGAAGTATGATTTGCACTAACATTAATATGATAGCCTGTTATGCCCGTTCCGTTATTATTATGAGCTTTCCATTCTAATCCGGTTGTATTTGAAACAGTCCAACCCAAATTATTAGATAAATTCGTAGACAGAGCAATAGATATAGATTTCTCAAGACCACCTCCACCAAATAATGAGAAAGTTTTCAATGTTGCTGAGATAATATTAGTTGCCATATTAACTGTTGCTCCTGTAACTTCGCTCCAAGCACTTCCTGTATATCTGAAAATCTTGATAGTACTTTCAGAAACATCATTAACATCTTCGTCACGATAAGAAATATTTATATCAACTGAAGACGTTCCGGCAGATGCAGTAATATTCGCATAAGATGAAACATTTTTGAAATTTCCTGAGTCTACAATGAAACTAGAAATTGGATGTATTACAACATTAGATCCATTAACATGAGTTATATTAGTTCCGTTAATAGATGCATTAATTATATTTCCGTTATGAAGTGAAATATTCCAGTAAGATTGTGTTGAGCATAATTGTACAGATCTATTCAAAAATAATTTAGCTCCTCCACTAACATTGTAAACTCCAATCGGACAAAATAATTGATTAACTGTGGCATTCCCAAATTGTCTAGCATTATTTCCACTACTAACATTTAATCTATCGAAGGAATTATCTCCTGGATTGAAAACACTTGTTCCACCTAAAACCAACTTTGAAGTTCCAGAAGTATAAGTTCCGCCCGTCATATTTGCATTACCATTTATTGTTATAACTGACGAGCCTGCATTAATCGTTCCATCCAAATCTATGTTCGGTGCAGTCACGGCATTATTACTTGTAGTTAAAGTTCCGGTAACCAAAAATACATTATCAATGGTAACTGCAGTTCCCAACGTTGTGGTTCCAGTTTCAACCGTTAAGTTATAGAAATTTGCTCCAGTTATTGAAAGGGTGCCGGTTCCATTTGAAACAAAATGTGAACTTGCCATAGTAAGTGTTCCTTCCAAACTTGTAGTTCCTTCAACTTCTATAGATGGCGCCGCATCGAAGGTGAGTGTTGAATCAGACGATACAGTTAAATCTTCTATATCTGTTGCATTACCGTACATCTTAAGTTCTCCTCCTGCCTTCGCATTAACATTATAATTTGTAGTAGAATTTCGTTCCATTCTGCTTGAAGCATCAACGTACATTAATCCTGCATCTGGACCAATATCTTGTATAGCAACATCTGAGTCTGTCGATGGAAGATTATCTATATTCATTTGAAGAACAGAGTCAAGCAAAAAGTTCAAAGTGCCGCCATCGACAATAACTTTTCCATGAACAATTACTCCTGTATCAATGAAATCCATTAATCCTCCAGGACCAACAATTAAATCTCCGTGCTCTTCCCAAGTGGAGGGATCAATTGTAACATTTCCAGTTACATTAGTTCCTTTTGAGTAAACTGTAGAATTTGTAATATTTAACCAGCCGGCAGTTAGAACGATTATGTCGTCAGTAACATTCAGTGTTGTATCCGTAACATTGACTGTATTATTTACAGTTAAGTTTCCATAGTTGGTCCAATTTGAAGGGTCAATATCAAAGCTTCCATGAATAATTGAATTGTTTGTAATCAAAGTTGAGTTAATGAAAACAGCTCTTGAACCTGGATGGAATTTTGCTATACCATTTGAAATATTGAACGTAGAACCATTTACTATCAATCTATTCTTAATCTCAGCAACGCCGACAGTAGTAAAATTTGACCCTGAAATATTGAGTATTGAATTTGAATCATCAGTCATATTTAAAATTGAATATTTGAATTCTCCTTTATCTAGTTTCAAGTTTCCTGCACCCAATCTCAACTCGCTATTTACATCAGAAATAGATTCAGAACTACAAGAAGTATCTGAGCTAATATCGAAAACGTTTCCTGATGCAGACATACATGCAGATGTAACAACAGTAATATTAAGTTCAGTTATAGTGGAATTTGTAGCAGAATCTTCTGCTTTAGCACGCGCCCGAATTATATCTCCTTCATCTGAACTCTGGACGGTGTAAGTATGGGTAGTTGAAAATGCCTTAATTGTTGTTGTGTCATTAGTGTTGTAAAATTCAGAATAGTAAGTTATAGTATCGCTTTCAGAATCTGTTGAATTGGTCACTGTTGCAGTTAAAGTATTACCTACTGAAAGCGAAGAGGGATTTAGAGTTAAATCTGGTGCTGTTGCTGCATCATTCACTCCAGTAATATTAAGACTAACTGTTGTCGCAGCATTATCTGTTCCATCATCACAAGTAACCTCACAAGAAGAACCGTTTCCGTACCAATTGGCTGCGACAACAAAATCCAATTTATTTCCATCAATCTTACAATTAACTTGTGAAGTATTCTCTGTAGTAATTATGAAGGATAATGTATCTCCGTCTGCATCCGTACATTGACCATTCCCTGACGCAGTTAGATCTGTGTCCGGGATTGAAGTTCCTGAATCTTCTGCTGCGCCCGAATTATTTATTGCTTGATCCCAGCTCGGTGCAGTATTTCCGCCGCCACCACATGGTGTTTCACACATCGGATCACTATAACATGCTCCATCCACTCCTGGATCCATATCAAAACCAATAAACGAGGGTGGACCAGCTCCGCACGCTGTCTCACAATCTGGCTCACCTGGCACTCCCATTGGCCACATTTCACACACAGCCGGATCGTAAGCAAAATCTACATCATTTTGTAAATCATTTCCAAAATCAAACCTCATTGAAAATATTTCTGAAGGCATGTCTCCAATTGTATGACTAATTGTAGCGGTTTCTGAACAAGTATAATTCTCAACAACATAGGATTGCCCAATTAGATTGTAAGAAATATTCTCAGTTCCACACTTCAAATAATTAAAAGTTAAAACTGAATTTGACAAATCATCTTTCGTTATATTCAAGGTTCCAGTTCCAGTAGTGTCAAAATAAACAACCCATTCACCGCCGCTCTGTCCAAATTCCCATGGATTAATAACAGTAATATCAAATTCAAGAATAAATTCCTGTTCAGAAAGATGAGGAGTAATCCATGAAATCTTATCAATCAAATTATCATTATTTTCATCATAAAAAGTTAGATTGAACTCTTCTCTCTCTGTAATATCAGTTTTAACACCGTCAATCATCCAATACAACTTAACTTGATCTGGAGTTAAATCGGGAATTGAAGCATAAGTCAAAACCTTTTGATAGTGAAACTCTGAAGCAACGGTAACTTTCTTTTGAAGTTTGCCCTCAACTTCTGACTCTGTCGTCTCACTTACTTCGGGTGCTGCTGTAGTAACAATCTCACTTGTGTTAAGATTTATCCACTCAACATCTTGACCAACAACTGCAGTTCCTTGTTCGAATCCACTCAAATTAACTGCCGCGTTATTTGTGGTGGAATCATTCAAATCTGCCGTTGAAAATCCAGAAATTGTTCCGTCAAAAAATCCTGTTGGAGTATTAAATGTCGCAAAAACCAGACCACTCAATACGATAATAGAAATTCCAAGAATTACTGCTAAATTGTTGACTATAAAGAGAGGTCTATTTCTTTCCATATCTAGAAACTACATATTCAAGCGCATGACTTCTGCTTGAAAATCGCCGACTCTTGACTTCTCGATCAATCCAATTCAAAAGAACTTTATCAATAGTGATACTAATTCTGTCACGCGGCATAGATATTTAAACTACTTTTCATATATAATACTTTCTCATACTTATACATACTTAATATGTACTAAACAAATACTAACCACGGCATAACAATCTTAATCCATACATAAACAAACATAACTAATACAAACAATCCAAACCATAAATTAGGATATGATTTCAAAACCAAAGTTCCATTTAATGAGTTTACTGGAATCATATGAAAGAAGGCCAAAGTTATTGATATCGTTGCCAAAGCAGCAACAACAGGACTTGAAGAAGTTGCATAAATCAATATTGCAACTACTGCAAAGATTAACGTGAACAGTGGATTCAATAAAGTTAAAATTGATTTATTCAAACCTTTCAATCGATAAGGAGATCCAAATGGAACTCCAAAAATTAAAGCAGTAATAAACAGTAACAAACTCCCTAGTGGCCAAAACTCAACAGTGCCTTTTGTAGAATACCTTAAAGAAATCCATTTATGAACTGATGAAAAAGTTATAATTATTATTAAACTCAAAAAAAGTAGCTCTTTGAAAAATGCACCAGTTGAATTGCTAATATCAAAAGCTATTGCAAGTACGAGTGCAGCTCCGACTGTAGTTATCAAAAAGTTAGCACCGTCATTTAACATTAATTTCTTCCAAGATTCTTTTAATCTTTTCAAAGAGGGATTATATTTGAAATTAAAAAGTAAACTTGATGGAATCTTCACCATTAAGGAATTGAACTTAATTTTTCTTAATCGAGAATAACTAAAGAATAAAGTAATTAAAAATATTGAGAAAAATTCATTGAAAAATAAGTTCTTTAAATTAGGAATAAATAATTTTAAATGTTCATTAATTTCAACGCTCTTTAAATTTTCTGAAGTGGCATAAGCTTCTTCAAAATCGTATCTCTCACCTGGATCTAATGAAACTTTCAAAATATTATGCGTATTTTCACATTGCGGACAATCAATTATTATTGAAACATCATCTCCTCTGAGATTACCTACATTTTCAACATAACCTTTAATTATAATTTCATCATCAATAACATCTCTGCTAGTAATTACCACATTAAAATCTAAATTTGATACTATTTCAAAATTTTTGGTTGCAATTACATCTAAAAATTGAAGTGATGCAAGTTCTGAATTTTCATCAAAGCCTACGGGTAAATCGCGAATAACTGCCATACTCCATGAACCTGAAAGTGCCTCAGAGGTATCAATCTTTCCCTCATACTTTCCCTTACTATTAGTTTGATGTTTCTCAACAATTTTTGAACTTTCAGGACCAAGAAGAACAATATAAAAATTAGAATTAAGCATAATCTCTCCAAATGAATCTTTCAGAATAATTTTATAATTTACATTTGAAGTTTTGAACATTTGTGGAGCTATATCAATCTTAGCTGAACCAAGTCCTTCCTTTACAGTTAGATCTCGAATAAACACGCCAGATAAATCACCCTGAGTTGCAATGAACTTTAACTCATACTCGCCAGACTTACTAAATTTAATTTCTTCATCTGCTTTTATTTTTTTATTGAAACTATCTGCTCCACTAACTTCAATATTCAAACTATCTGGCGAAACCAAAACACTTTGTGAATTGTAAACTTTTACATTTAATTTGATATGTCTATTACCACTTTCAAGGATTTCAATACCTGGCTCAATAACTAAATTTTTTGAAATAAAAAGTTGAAGTTCCAAACTTCCTTCATTTCCTGCATCCTCAGATACAGACAAAGTTGCTTCTGAAACATCTGATTCTCCCGTAAAATTAAAGGAGAAAAATCCATTAACTGTTTCTTGTGATAAACTTAACTCACCATACGTTAATGTTATTTCAGAATCAAATAAACCTCCAACTCCTGAAACAAAACCTTCAATCAAAATAGTATCACCAATATTGTAAGTTTCATCAAGTTCACCTACTGAAATTGTTAAATTATTTGAACCAATAATATCAAATGATTCTTCAATCAAAGTTAAAGTTCCTTCTCTAATTGCAAGAGAAACTGTATGGTTTCCATCTGAATTCAGACTAAACTCTTGAATATCGAATAAATTTTCAAAGGATATAACTTGTCCTGAAGAAATAGTTGTATCTAATGAACTAAGTTCAGTTCCGTCAAGAGAAAGAATTATTGAAACATCAGCATTATCTGTAGAAGTTACATAACCTTCAGCAGTAATTGTTTGACCTAGATTAAATTCTGAACTTTCAAGGGGTTCAGTGAAAGAAATACTCGTTGCATAAACTGAACTAAATAGAAGTAACAATAATACTGACAAAAACAATTTTCTCATAAAAATATTAACTCTTCAGACAATAAAAAAGTAACTACTAAATGTCTATTTTAAGTTCAACCGGAGCATGATCAGAACCCATGACCATTTTCAAAATTCGTGAATTTTTTACTTTATTTTTCAATTTTTTAGAAACCATAAAATAATCAATTCTCCAACCAATATTTTTCTTCCGCGCATTAAACATATAACTCCAAAAGGAGTAGTGTTCTCCAGCATCAGTAAACATTCTAAATGTATCTACAAATCCTGCAGAAATATAATTATCAAAACCCGAACGTTCTTCAAAAGTAAATCCTGCATTCTTAACATTGTTTTTTGGACGAGCAAGATCAATTTCCTTGTGAGCAACATTCAAATCACCACATAAAATAACGGGTTTACTCTTTTCTAATTTTTTAAGTAACTTCAAAAAAGCATCATCCCATTTTTGTCGATAACTTAAACGAGTCAATCCTCTTTGAGAATTTGGAGTATAAACATTTACTAAATGAAATTTATCAAACTCTAAAATAATTACTCTGCCTTCTGTATCTCCTTCTTCAAGACCGCCACCATAAGTAACTTTCAATGGTTTAACTTTAGAAAAAACTGCAGTACCGGAATAACCTTTCTTATCTGCACTATTCCAATAGTGATGTTCATAATTATCTAACATCTTATCAACTTGATCGGGATGTGCTTTTGTTTCTTGTAAACATAAAATATCTGGATTTGTTTTATGAGCAAAATCTGAAAATCCTTTTTTCATAACTGCTCGAATTCCATTCACATTCCAGGATATGATTTTCATAATTATATCAGACGAATCACAATTGCTAAAATAGTAATAGTTACAGTCAGTCCAATGACAAACTTTGGAGAAATATTAATATGTGCCTTATTTTCATCGTAGTAATTAACTAAACCACCTTGCGATGAAGGCATTCTCATCTTATTTTTCTTTGCCATAATTAAAACTAAAATGCTGGTTTAAAAAATGCTCGAAAAGAATGAATATAAACGCAGAGATGTAAGCCACCTTCTGTCAGTCCCCTCAATTGGAAAGACTGTGCAGACATTTGACTAAGCGGTTTTTAACCTTGCACTCATCCAGTTTAACATTTTTTCATCTTACTCTGTACAACCTCACCGTGAGGATCATCGTACGAACAGAGCAGTTCGTTTCTGTTGTCAAACGAGCCGATTAAAGCTCAATGGACTTCGTGAGTGGGTGGACTTTCCACAGCGCAAGCGCCGACGGTCTGCCTCTCTGCGTTAAATTAACGCCATTTTAGAGCTTTAAAAGAGTTACGGTGCCTGAAAGATTTATATTGTTGAAGTGATTAGAACCAAAATGTACAAACTAAAAAATAACCACTTGATATTAGCATTAATCATAGGAACTGCAGTAATTTCAGTTTGGAGCGGTATTTGGAATTTATTAGATCTATAGCTATATTCTTCTGACCTTGTTATGAGTTCAATAATATCAATAATTGTAGGATTAGGAATTCTGATTGTTACTCATCAAGTTGCGAAAGAATTAATGTAATATATTTGGAGCTTCTTTCTGTACAAGTTTGAAAAATACATAGAACAAAACAACATCAATTAGGAATTCAACAATTGGTAATATTCCTAAAGGTCTCAGAATAAACCAATCAACTAAGTAAACAACTAATGCAGAAAATAGTACTAAAGCTAAGGTTTGTACATTTGTCAATTTTCTACGACGTCTTACCATAGTTTTGATAAACTTAAGTCAATGATAAATGTTTCTAAAAAAGAATATGAGTAGACCTCCAGAATGGGTAAGATAAACTTTAAGGCTATTAGTAACTGCGGACTAAACATCTCGTTTCCTTGATGCGTACATCCCAGTCCTATCAAACTTGTCTTTTACAAGTGCCGAGAGAGTCTCTTTTCACAGGTGGCTTCCTTCTTAGATGCTTTCAGAAGTTATCCACTTCGAGCGTAGCTGCTCTGCCTGCCCTGTCGGACAACAGATACACCAGAGGCTCGGACATCTCGTTCCTTTCGTACTAGAGACAGCTTCTCCTCAGACTCCCAACACTTCCATTAGATATAAAACAAACTGCTTCACAGCGTTCTCAACCCAGCTCACGGTGCTTTTTAATCGGTGAACTCCCGCACCCTTGGCTGCTGGTGCACAGCCAGGATAAGCAGAGCCGACATCGAAGTCGCAAGCGCCGTGGTCGATATGTACTCTAACACGGCACCACTCAATTATCCCCGAGGTAGCTTTTCTATCAATCCTAGCCCTCAGTAAGAGGGACATAGGGGTTCTCTAGACCTCGCTTTCGCGTCTGAAACCTTTGCTTTGCAGATCTCAGTCAAGCCAGCTTTTGCTCTTAAACTCTACACCTGGTTTCCAACCAGGCTGAGCTGACCTTAGGTTCCTCCTGATACCTTTTCAGGAGGGTAGCGCCCCACTCAAACTATCCGCCTATAGGTGTTCCCTTTCAGGTAAGTCATATCAATATGTCTGTAGGGTGTTACATCGTCGGCTCCACATCGTCCGGAAACAATGCTTCGAAGCCTCCCCTATACACTGTGCAAACACAGCAATATAACAGCTACAAGCTATAGTAAAGCTCTACGGGGTCTTATCGTCCCAATGGAAGTCTCTGGCCCATTCCCCAGAAAAGTAAGTTCATGAGGTTCAACTCTGGGACAGTGTCAGTCTCGTTACTCCGTTCATGCACGACCACATTTAATGGCCAAGGTATTTCGCTACCTTAAGAGGGTCATAGTTACCCCCGCCGTTTACCAGTCCTTAGGCAGCTTGAAAACCGCTTTCAGATACTAGCACTGGGCAGAAGTCACCAACTATACACAACGTTCCCGTCTAGCAGTTGGCTACGTTTTTATTAAACAGTCGGACCGACCTAATATCTTAGCCCAGCAATCGCAACATACGTTACAACCGCTGGGACCCCTTCAACCGAAGTCAGAGGGCTATTTTGCCGAATTCCCTAGAGTCGATTAGTCTCACACGTCTTGGCTTGCTCAGCCTGGGCACCTGTGCCGGTTGTGGGTACGGACACATAAACACTTTCTAATAGTTTTTCATGGACTCTAGAAGTCTATAGAATCTTGCGATCCATCACGCTTTCAACCAGTTCTCTGCATGACACAACTCCCTGGTCTTATACGCTTAGATAGACAGACAAGTCTACTCTATATATCCTAAAGCGTCATATTAGACATTCGTTACCGAACGCCTTTATGTGGTACTGGAATATTAACCAGTTTCCCTTTCGTCTAAATCGGTTAGGATTCAGACTTAGGACCGACTAACCCTTGGCTAACGACTAGCGCCAAGGAACCCTTGCCCTTTCGACGATGAGGATTCTCACCTCACTTAGATACTACTTCTGTCAGCATTCACATGATTACACGGTCCATGTATCTTCACAAACACACTTCTACCCATGCAAACCGCCCGCATACTCCGGCGCTGCTTGACGCAGCGGGGGGCAGTATCGGCATCTAGTTTTAGTCCCGTCCATTTACGGTCCCTAAGATCTCGCTGAGTGAGCTGTTACGCTTTCCTTAGAGGATGGCTGCTTCTAAGCCAACCTCCTCAGTGTCTTCGACCAAAAAAACCTTAAGTACACTTAACTAGAATTTTGGGGCCTTAACTACCCTCTGGGTTGTTCCCCTCTCGTGAATCAGGCTTAACCCGACCCACTTTTTCCGAGCTTCTTCACATCTATTAGATTCGGAGTTAAACAATACAGCGAGGGATTGCTCCCCCAAACTGCACAATTTGTACTCTACCCTGATAGAATGCTCCACTCAGACTAAACTACGGCTTATTTCTGCGGGAACCAGCTATCGCCTATCTCGATTGGCATTTCACTCCTATACCCAGGTCATAAGAGCACTTGCTCGTAGCAACTCTTCCGGCCTCCACGACATTTTACTGCCACTTCACCGTGCCCAGGCATAGCTCGACAGGCTTCAGGTCTCATCCTAATGACTAATTCGCACTTTCACACTCGGTTTCCCTACGGCTCCACCTAAAAGGTTTAACCTCGCCACAAAGATGAACTCGCTGACTCATTTTTCAAAACGAACGTAGCAACACCTTAGTGCCGCTACAAACTGTAACCGCTTGGTTTTAGGATCTTTTCACTCCCTTGTACGGGATCTTTTCAGCATTCACTCACGCTACTAATTCGCTATCGGTCTTAAGAAATGTTTAGGGTTAGAGGTTACTGTCCCCTGTATTCACGCGCTACTTTCAAAACACGCTACTCTCGATGCTAGCAATCTACTCTTCAAGTTTTAACTACGGGGCTATCACCCTCTTTGGCATAATGTTCCAAAAAACTTCGCCAAAACTTTTAGACTAGTACACTAGTCAGCCACATCTCCATGCAGTCACCTGCACGGATTCGGTTTGCCCTATACCGCTTTCGTTCGCCATTACTCACGGCATATCAATTGATATCTTTTCCTCCGGTTACTAAGATGTTTCAGTTCACCGGGTTCCCCATCACGAAGTGATGTCATTCCGAAGAATGAAGGAAGTCCCATTAGGTAATCTCAGGATCAAAGGATGCGTGCGCCTCCCCTGAGCATATCGCAGCTTGCCACGACCTTCCTCGGTTTCTTAAGCCAAGCCATCCACCAAACGGTGTATCTAAGCTTATTTTACTTTATTCTGGAGGTCTACCTTAACCAAGATAGACGCCTAAGCGCCATCAAGCATCTTGATCGCAATATTCTCTTACGAGAGTACTTACAAAGTAAGTACGTAATCTCCGTTAAAAACGGAGAATGGACTTGAGGTGATTCGAACACCTAACCTCCCGCTTGCAAAGCGGGCGCTCTACCAGGTTGAGCTACAAGCCCATTGGGGGTTCTCCAAGATTAATTCCCGAAGAACCCCTACGGTGAAGTGATACACTTCACCTCGAGTTTATCAAACGTCCCGTGGGACATCTGAATAAAGGAGGTGATCCACCTGCAGGTTCCCCTACAGGTACCTTGTGTTGACTTAACCCGCCT
>Ga0209665_1001408_pt1 | contig 13665 bp, 15 predicted proteins | sample SaaInlV_200m_DNA_2_FD_184675 | JGI IMG/M metagenome (GOLD analysis project Ga0209665, IMG submission 184675) | Marine microbial communities from expanding oxygen minimum zones in the Saanich Inlet - Saanich Inlet SI074_LV_135m_DNA (SPAdes) (version 2) | ecosystem: Environmental > Aquatic >... | reverse complement strand
ACATGTCTCACTGATTTTAAATGCCTGACAGGCTAGTCTTACCGTTACCTGATGGTCATTGATAGCCTGTCTGGCCATCTCCTTGCGTAGAGATGGCCTTAGAACTTTTTTGTTAAAGCCTCTTGTACGATCATGGCTTTTAAACGCTCATCGGCATACATCTTCTTGAGGCGAGAATTCTCCGCCTCTAACTCTTTGAGTCTGGTGATCATTGAGGTATCCATACCGCCGTATTTAGCACGCCACTTATAAAAAGTGGCGCTGCTCATACTGTGCTCTCTGCACAGCTCTGATACTGGAACGCCTGAGTCTGCTTGGCTGAGTATTTACCCCTCAAGGGGGTACTAAAAAGAGTGCATGATTTGCGAATCTGATTTACGTGTTGTCTTCATTTGAATCTCCTTATGTTTTTATTATAAGAAAATTCTACTTTTACTGAGTGTTAATTTTTGGGAGGATTACACTTGGGGTTAAAAACCCCTTTTAAGGTCTTTGCGCAGATGACTGGCAAGGACTATTTTTTAAACCAAAGTGTTGCACTTATTAGTTGAATTCGCCCCATGTTAAGATTTTTAGTAGCGCAGTTATATATTAGCATTAAAAAAAATAATATTAATTACATCTATAATTAACTTCAGAGACACTGTCTCGAAAAGGACTAGTCAAATCATCTGTATATGTTCCCATAAGCAATCTTTTCTTTGGTAATAAGTGTTTTCGAAAAAAATTACTGAATTTCACAATTGACCGTCCACTATCGGTTAATTTAACACAACCCTCATCAATTACAACTGTTCCAGACATAAGCTGTTCAGTAATTCTAACATCTGCCAATCTATGTTCTTTAATGTATTCGTCTTTTATAATACCTTCAATACTTGAAAAGAGCACACCGCCTCCACGCTGCTCAATCTTCTCAAGTATATAAAAAGACAGCGATCTATCAATCACTGTTGGGATTGATATTGATATTGCATATCCAAGTAATATAACTATAACTATTATTAATGATCTGTCAAGATTATTAAATGGGGAAAAATATGACATGTTTAAAATGATACCCATTACTATTGCAGCAATAATAGTATCAAATAATGCAGCATAGAAAATCACGTCAACAGAAAAATACAGTACGTGCAATGTATAAATTATCGCATACAGAAATATATACATTACTATTGCGTTTAATACTTTTATGCTTTTCATTTATTAAATACCAAAGAGTTATTCAATAAAAAGGATACTATAGCTAAAACGATAGAAGCTAGCACAAATGAAACACGATAGTCAAACCCAATCATATTTGTCAAGCTGAATAAAATTAATGTATGGGCTGCAATTAAAAAACCATACAAAATAAGGAATTTTACCGCTTGGTAGTGCATACTTTCCTCATGGGATTTAAATACAAAATATTTATTACCTATAAAAGAGTATGTTGTACCTAATATTCCAGCTAGTATATTCGCGATTACAAAACTAATACTTATAATCTCAACAATAAAAATTAATGCTAAATAATGAATAATGGTCGAGATGCCGCCATTTATTAAAAATTTCATTGCTTTTCTTTTCAATTAAACTTACCGCCTATCTATCGTTTTTTAAAAAACCAATTATAGATTTGTCTCAATATTATCTTTATCTGTATATATGGCTAAAAAAAAATAATCAACCTCTCTATTGGCAAACATGCTGGTAATTGATCCTATTCCCACATCATCATCAAGAATACGTCTCCCAACTTATGATTCGATTATGCGAAACCAATATTTTTCCAATTATGAATGTCTTTGAAAAACTTTAACTCAGGCCCTACATATTCTGTGTTATTCATTTGACTTATGAACTGTTTCTATAAATTTCATATACTTTATCGATGCTGGTAATCCATTTCTTACAACTCCGGTCAACATTAACGACATAAGGGTTAGCGCTCCAGTTTGCAAAAAAACTAAAATCAGAATTCCTAAAGCTACCGAAAACCACCCAGGAGTAGCAAACCCTAAAGTTTTCAACATAACTGCAACTATACTAGCCAAGATAGCTAAAAAGGCTATAAATGCACACACGATGCCCACTCGTACAAGTACATCTTCTGCAAATATCATGAGGCCTTTAAATCCATGTAGCACAAGACCAACAAAATTCATTTTACTCTGCCCAGCATAACGAGAACCACGATCTAATTCACAAGATGTTATACGTAATTTAGACATAAGTGTGCATCCAGCTACATGCAACCACAATTCCTGCATAGTTATTAATCTTTTAAGTGCTATTGGCTTTAACGCCATAAAATTACCAAAGCTTATTTCTCGTCCAGAAAGTAATTTAAATATCCACTTATAAACAATATAAAATACACGGAATTTTAATGTTTCTACTCTACTCTTTCTTTTAGCTACCGTTATATCTACATCTTTAGAATTGAGCGCCTTTAGTAGAAGTCTAATTGATGAAGGTGTGTCTTCACCATCTGAATCCATAACAACTATATGATGCTCGCCGTTAAAATTCTCGGCAACATAATTGAGGCCAATAGCAATTGCCCTCTGATGACCCACATTGCGTTTAAGTTTGATAACAGCCCCCTGTAAGTCTGCATTCTCTATATCTATCAAACCAATTGGTTGTCGTATGGACCCATCATCGACAGCTACAATATAAACCTTGTCACCAAATTCCACATTCAACTCCTGAAACAGTTTACTTGCTGCCTCACTGTCTTCATAAACAGGAGTAACAATAATGAAATGGTCATCAGCAATATAATTCACTATCTATATCATGCTCCTAAAGTACGGTATTGTCTTTTTTAAACCATCTTCTAACTGAATTAATGGATCCCATCCTAATTTCTCTCTAGCTAAACTAATGTCTGGCTGTCGTTGAGTAGGATCATCCCCTGGTAATGGCTTATAAATTAATTTAGATTTTGAATCAGTCAAATCAATTACCTTTTCTGCTAATTCACTAATAGTAAACTCAATTGGATTTCCAGTGTTCACAGGACCAGTAAAATCATCTGGTGAGTCCATTAACCTAACAAAAGCTTCAATCAGATCATCCACATAACAAAATGATCGAGTTTGAGAGCCGCTTCCATATATTGTAATTGGATCACCTCTCAATGCTTGCATAATAAAATTAGATACTACTCGACCATCATTGGGATGCATATTAGGACCATAGGTATTAAAAATACGAGCCACTTTAATGCGTAGATTGTGTTGTCGGTAATAATCAAAGAACAAAGTTTCAGCACAACGCTTACCTTCATCATAACAAGACCTGATTCCATTAGGATTGACATGCCCCCAATAACTTTCTGGTTGAGGGTGAACTTCAGGATCGCCATATACTTCGCTAGTAGATGCTTGCATAATTTTAGCACCAGTCCGTTTAGCTAGACCTAGCATGTTAATTGCACCGTGCACATTAGTTTTAGTAGTTTTTACTGGATTTCTCTGATAATGAATAGGAGATGCAGGACAAGCCAAATTATAAATCTCATCTACCTCAACATAAAGTGGGAAAGTTATATCATGTCGAATTAATTCAAAATAAGGATTATTAAACAACTTCTTAATATTACCTTTCGTTCCAGTGAAGAAATTATCTACACATAATACATCGTGACCATCATTCAAAAGTCGCTCACAAAGATGTGAACCAAGAAATCCAGCGCCACCTGTTACCAATATTCGTTTTTTAGTATGCATATATAATTAATCCAAGATTTTTGTTATCTATTTTTCGCCATATCTATAATTCTCTCAGCAAAGACAAAAATTTTATCAAGTTTTGGTTTCTTTGTTAAGAGAGGTTGCTCGTAAATTTCTCTCAATTTACTTTCATTTGAAAATAATTCAGTGAGCTTATTTTCTTTATCGTTGTGATTGTAACTAATAATAGATTTTATATTGAAGTCGCATATCATACTGGAATCTAGATTGTAGATTGGAATGCATCCACTCATATATGCATCGACAACTTTTTCTGTATTATATCCAGGAAACCAACTATTTTCAAAAGCCACATTAAAACGATATTTAGATAATACTTCCTCTTTCCTCCAGTTAGACTCATGATAAGTATTTAAATCTTGATCAAATGCTGGCCCATATCCGTCAACATCAACAGATCTAGAAAGCCCTTTAAGAAGGGCATTTCTAGGATGAGCTAAATGAGAGTTAATGGTTGCTGCACAATTTATCCTATCCTTCCAAGAGGAGAAGCTATACTTTCTATAAAGCAACTCATCTGCTTCAATTAGGCGGCCAGCTCCTAGCCATCCTCTATGATTATCATATTCCTCGCCAAAAGATATTCTCTCAAACCAGGCAGGTATCCTTATATGGTTATTTTGATCAAATAAGTTAGAGTGTGATATAAAAAAATCACTCTCGTCCCAAAATGGATGGGCACCAACACCATCTGGATTCTCATATGATTGATTTACAACAATAGCCGCATTATCTTTCTTTATCAATTTTAATAGTTTTAATAGTTTTAATAGTTTTTGGTGTTTTCTAGAAAATGTCCCTAACAGGATAATATCTGCCAAGAATATATTGTCTGTAAAACGTAAATTTGGGTCAATCTTCTTTAAAACCTTACATAATAAAAAGTTCTCATAATTAGTGTATTGATTAATAATATTTATTTTTAAAGGCATGATATAAAATAGCAAAGCAAGTAATTAACACTCTAGATTGGAACTCACTTTAAAAAAATATATAACTACTTATATTTTCAATTAACATGTATCAAAAAATTTAATTAATAGTCTTTATTTAGATTTTAAAGCAGGTGTAACACGGAATGTATCTTTCTCATAATCATCTCCGCCACGCAAACCCTCACTAAACACAAAGAAAATGTTATCCTCTAACATTTCTAATGCATGTATTTCAAATGGCGGCGTTGTAACTAATTCCCCTTCATTTACAACCACACTTTTTGTCGCAGACTCTGGTTCATCATACATTCTATAATGATATCTCAAGCTACCCTTAGTAACATATGCATGCTGTGTTGTTTGTTTATGGTAGTGATTAGCTCTCCATACCCCAGCTTTAGATGTAATAACACCTACATGATCTAATGGATGCTTATAAAATATATCTGATATATCGCCCCTATCATCAGTAAAGGCGGGTTTAATTTTTTTAACTATCATAATAGTTCCTTTCCTCCAATTGTTATAATTTTCATATTGGGATTAATGTTCTTTATTTTCTCAAGCAAAAACTTTCCAATATTCCATGACAAAATGATTGCAACATCTGGATCTCTCTCAATTAAAGCATTATCATCTAAAATTGGTATACATGTACCAGGTGTTAACTTGCCAATTTTATGCTCCGAACTATCCGTGATGAAATCAATTATTGTTGAATCAAGTTTATAATAATTCAAAAGTGTATTTGATCTTGCCGCTGCACCAACTGCAGCAATACTCATTCCTTTTTTCTTCATTTCTAGTATTTTTCCCACAGAGAAATATCTGTCCTTGGTAATCTTACTCATATACTTATCATAAGTGGAAAGATCAAATAAACCAGATTTGATTTCATTTTGAATGTAATCATTCACTAAATCTTTGTTATATTTTGAACTATCTGGTGATGAGTACACACGAACACTTCCGCCATGATATGTATTTCTTTCGATACTAACAATATAGAGACTATTTTTCTTTAGTAAGCAATCAACCGACCTTATTGAAAAATAAGATAAATGTTCGTGATATATCGTATCGAAATAATACTTATCAATAATATCCAAACAATATGGGGATTCAAAAACGAAATAACCATCCTTTCTCAGACCACTTCGGATTGCAAATGTGCTTTCATTTAATTCATTTATATGGTTGTATACATTATTACCATAAATTAATTTAGCTAATCCATTTTCTTCAATAAAATCATTAATAGTTTCTTTTCCAAGATAGCCATTAATTACATCCAAACCCCTCTGACGAGAAATATCACATAAATAAGGTGAAGGCTCAATACCAACTGTTTTTGCTTTATTGCTAAATAACTCAAGTAGGTAACCGTCATTTGAGCCGAACTCAATTACAATATCATCATTTTGCAATTTGATTTTTTTACTTACTGTAGCGAAATACTCACTCCAGTGATTCATTGAAATCTTTGAGTTAGATGAAGTATAACTGTAATCAGTGTCAACATATCTTTCATTATTTGGCACTACAACTTCATTCTGTAAATGACCACAAGATTCACACAACATACAACTTAATTGATAAAATTTTTGTGCGTTTTCTTTACCACAATCTACAACAAATGAATCTGCTGGTGGGTGTAATCCTAACTCTATCACCCTAGTTAGACTTTTTTTGTTACAAACTATACATTTTTCCATTTTAATTCTTAATAACTAGTGCAAAAAATTCTACCAAACAATATACCTTTTTTTGCTCATCTATCTATCTTATTTTTGATAAATTCTTTTACAATTGGGTAGGACTTGGGTACTGAAATAATCTTACTAAGCTTATCTATCGAAATGTTATAAACAACTTTCTCCAATGAATTTTCAGTCAACATTTCTTTATTTGCTAATTTAGATATTTCACTTAGTTTAACCACGCCAGATCCAGCCAAATTATAAATTTCATTCACTATCGTTCTATCAATAATCGAAAAAACTATTTTAGCAGCGGAATCCGTATGCATAAATTGAAACCTACTATCTAAACTCAACCAAAGACTTTTGTTATTAATAATGTCAAATATTGGATTCTTTATTAAATTTGGCCCAACGAACCCACCCATTCGAAAAATTAACCATTTTTGGGAACTATATTTAACACATAACTCTGATAAAAATTTATGGAACCCGTATTTAGAAATACCGACAATATCTATCTCACTATCTTCTTTTGTATGGGCACTGGAACTAAGATTAGCATACACGTCACATGCTGATAAATAAATATACAATTCATAATCAAAATCCAATAATGAAGACTTAACACTTCTAACAGATGCGTCAAAATCATACAATTCATCTGACTCCGCAAGGTATTTTTTTGAATTGCCATTTGCATTAATAAAAACATCACATTTGGTACCTATATATTGACTGTAATTATTTCGATTAATTGACACATAGTTAATCGAATTTTGTTGACAATACCGGACATAGGCAGATCCAACAAAACCATCCCCACCAAGTATATAAATCATCTCTATATTATTATTAAATAATTATTGCGGAAGCAACTAATATACGAAAATAGGATAGGGCTTCAATGTGTTATTATTTATTTTTATTGACAAAATCCACATACCAATCAACCACACTTCCAATTCCATCTTTTAACGGGATACTCGGTGAGTAGCCTAATGTTTTTAACTTATCTATATTTGGACAACGTCTATTAGTGCCACCCTTAAGTAACTCGCCTGAAACTATCTCATAATCTCCACCCAGATGATTAAAAATAAGCTCGGCTACAGACTTTATAGAGACCTCCTCATCATTGCCTATATTATAAATATTCAAATGTTCGCCTTTCTCAAGGATTGTCATTAGCCCATTTGTAAAATCATCAATATGAACAAATGCTCTTGTTTCCGAACCATCGCCTTGAATATTAAATTTAACTGGGCCTTTTGTTTGATTATTAAGTAACCTCCCGGCCCTCATCGAAAATTGAGGTATTACATGTTCAAATCCCATATCCTTGCCATAAACATTATGTGGTCTAAAAATCATTACCCGATCAAAATCAACCCTTCCATAATTGATTGTCATGAGTTCTGAAATTAATTTACCTCCGCCATATGAATATCTTGGATTCATTGGATCTGGCACCACCATTGGAACCCTTTCATCTGTTGGAATAATATCTGGTGTCTGATACACTTCTGAGCTAGATGCGGTAATTATTTCTCCAACACCATGTTGTTTACAAGCGTCTATAACATTTATCATTCCTTTAACACCAACATCTAATACCATATCAGGCTTTTCATAAAAGAACTCTGTACCATTTATATATGCCAAATGACAAACACTATCCACGCCCTTAGCTGCCTTAGATACTGATTCATAATCTCTAATATCCCCTTTTATTAATTCCACATCATCTAAAAAGCCATCAAGACGCTGAACTTGTCCGCGAGAATTATTATCCAACACCCTTACTGAATTCCCAGCAGAAATAAGAGACTTTACTAGAGCAGCACCAATAAAACCTGTTCCTCCCGTGACAAGATACTTTTTCTTTGACATTACTGTTCTCCCATTAGGTTTGTACAAAGTTTATGACTTCCTGTGGCAAAATAATAAACGCCATCTGTAAAATTTGTATTATCAATGTCCATTGTATTCCAGAAATCATATACCACTCCAGGTTTAGACATTAGGTGTGTTTGTTGAGAGACACTAAAGTGCTCAAAAGTTGGATGATTATTTAGAATCAGCACTAAATGTGCATCTTCTAAAGCATGGTCAATAGAGTTTGTATAGATTAATCCCATTTCTTCAGTATCTGTTTGACTGACCAACACATCAAACCCACAATAAGTAGCATTTGGAAATACATTTTTTAGTGCATTAAAGACAGGAATTGCCATTGTTCCACGGAGATCATCTGTAGCGGGTCGTCCTTTAAAAGCAAGCCCTAGTAAGGAAATTTTTATATTGTCTTTCCATTTAAGCATATTTGCTAATTGCATAAGGAAGTTTGCAACATAGGCAGGCTGATCTTCATTAGTTTTTCTACTCGCCATAATAATATTTGGTCGAACTTCATAAGTAGAAACACTTTGATCCAGAATATAAGAATCTTTAGAAAGGCACGGCCCTCCCACTAAACCAGGTAGGGGGATATTTGTTCGAGGATATCCTTTTTTGCCGGCTTGAACCACTTCCATCATGTTGGCACCAACAACATCACAAAGCATCGAAATTTCGTTTGCATATGCAAACATTACATCTCGAGAGGTGTTGTCAACCAACTTAGTAATCTCAGCTGTTTCAACATTACTAACACAAATTATTGTTGATGTTATTTTTTGAAAAACTTGAGTTGCACTCCAACTTGATGCTTCATCTATGCCACCTATAATTTGAGGTAATACAACTAATTCCTCCAAAGCATTTCCTTCCAAGGTTCTTTCTGGACAAAAAGCAAGGTGGAATTTCTTCTTAGTTTTTTCTAGGATTGGACAAACTATATTTTTGGTTACTCCAATTTTAACAGTTGATCTCAATATTACCAATGAGCTATCTGACATATGCATAGCAATTTCATTGGTCGCATTCTTAAGCATATCTAATCGAACTGACCCAGACTCACTCAAAGGTGTGCCTACAGTAATAACATAAATATCAGCATCGATATTATTAGGAATCTCATTGCAAGCAACCAATTTTCCTTTATCAACTACTTCCTTTAAACGTTGCTCCATCTGAGTTTCAAAAAAATGAGGTATGCCACGATTAGTAAGTTCCACAACTCTTTCTTGAATTTCTACCCCTACCACACGAAAGCCTCTTTCAGCCATTACAACAGCCAAAGTTAGTCCAACATACCCTAACCCCAGAATTACGACCGTTTGCCCCTTATCCGAATGTAAAACCATAACCTACTTCACCATAATTTAATTTTAAAATAGAGTCTTAACTAGTTAAAACTCTTGAAACATACTTTATTAAGATATTAGTCAACTTAAAATCACTCATTCTTAATAGAATTGTTAGTCTAAGATACATTATATCTATCAAATTAAAAAATCCACCCTTTTTAATAACTTTGATGAATTCTTTTTCTGAAAATAATCTCATATTAACCCCATTTTTTTTTAGGATACCAATAACACAAATAAAACTCCTATTTTGACTTTTACTGAACAGCTATCGGTGCCAGCTTAGCTACATTAGGAATTAAACTTTGATCTGCCAATAATTGCAAGAATTCAAGCATCCTGTAATCAGAATATCGTGGTCCTATAAACTGCAAACCATACGGAAGCCCTTCAGGGCTGAAAAATTTAGGGACGTTAACTACAGGCAGCCATGCTAGTGTCCAAAGTAGATTTAGATCAAGATTACTATTTGGTTCAGTAGTTGGAGCTGATCCATTTGAAGAATAATGCAGTAGCAAATCAATCTGATTATCTTTAAAAAAAAACTTCCATTTCTTCTGCCAGAATTGTCTGTTCATGCAGGGCATGTTTATAATTTTCTGGTGAATGCTGCCGACCTTTTTCGACTTGCTTCAAGAATGTATCACTGATTTTTTCAGGAGCCTTTTTTAACTCTTCTCGAAAATAATACGCCAAACACGGATCATAAACTCTGTTATGTAGTTTGTGAGCGTTGCAAGTATTATCAGGCGCATATTCCCATAAATGACCTTTAACAAATCCAACCTTCCAACGTTTTTTTGAAAGCTTATATTCCTTTAATTTTTTCTGCATTATAGGGAAATTACTACCATGGACTCTCAAACTATCAAGCATAAGTTGTAAGTCAGTTACATCACGCCCATAAAAGCCAATATTGTCAAGTGTGTCAGTCGTCTTAAGAACGCCAGTTCTGGGAATCAAACCAAATGACGGTTTCATCCCATAAACACCACACCAGGATGCAGGCCTTATTGTAGAGCCCGCCGTTTGTGTTGCCAGTGCCACTGGAGACATAGCTGTTGCAACAGCTACAGCAGAGCCGCCGGATGAAGTTCCGGTAACCCTATTGATATCCCATGGGTTCAAACAATCTCCAGGATTATGGACAGCAAATTCTGCAGTATCTGTCTTACCTAAAATAATACCCCCTCTATCCTTGAGGTAACTAACACAACGCGCATCATTGCCAGCTATATGACCTTTCCAGACTGGTGAGTCCATTTCGGTTGGAAATACTTCTGTATTAAATATATCTTTGACTCCAATGGGAACACCATTTAACGACATAGGCTTGCCAATTTTATCTACCCATCCTGCCTGCTCAAGAGCATATTCATGGTTGAGAAATTTCCATGCCTTAAGTTGCGGGTTCAGTCGATCTATCCTTTCCAGAAAGACTTTTGTGACTTCAGTAGCTAAAACCTGCTGATTATTGACTGCTTCTGCAATTTTCCATGCTGGAAAATAATAAATATCTTCTATTTCTTTAAAACTTTTCATGGAAGTTTTTTGACTACTCCTTTTCTCAAACTTTTCAACTTATCTATCAGCTCTTTTTCAGCCATACCAGTTTGTTCAAGAAAGTAATCTAAAATTTCTGGACGTTTTGGATCAATTTCATTAATTAAATCAAAACCCTCTTCACGTGTAAGTAATCCCGCACGCACATCTCGAGTAGCTTGGTCCGTAGCTCTTCCAAACCCTCTTTTAATAAATTTTGTCCAATCATGTAAACCTGGCATAACACACTCAACACTTTTATATCTTTTATAAGCCCCCTCTACGTTATCTTCCTCCCAACCAAATTCACGTACAATAAATTCAGTGCGACGCTCTTCATCCCAAAACTGGTAATCCCCTAGGTGAAAACCTTCAATATTAGCTGCTTTATATTCTTCTGTTGAAGGATAACGAAACACCTCAAATTCACGCAACGGTAAATTATCATCGGCCATTTCTTCAACATTCTGACGTGCCGAAATCTTAGTAAAATACTTTTCGTCAAAAACATCCTTTTTAGTTGATTCGTAATAACTTAAACGGCAGCCTTCTTCAGCGGTAGATTCACCCCAGATAATCAACGGAACATTAAATTTAATCGCAATTTGAATAACAAAGGCTCCGATACCGGCATGGCAGTGCCAACATGGATCACCAATCTTTTCAATTGAACGTGTAGCCACCCGATTGATAAAACTGCGTTTAGGCGTAAACATTATGTGATCTAGGTCGAAACTCTCTAGTAATAGTGTTAGATTTCTTTTACCTGTTTCACTGAACCAGTTATGACTAAATGTCACGGCAAGTGGGCGCATTCCGTATACTTTAGTCAAAACATAAGCCTGCCAGAAACTATCTTTTCCTCCTGAAATTGGTACAATACAATCCCATGATCTGTCCTTGAATTTTTCCTTGTATTTTTCAAGTTTTACTCGTAATGCTTTTTCTCGCTGACTCCAGTCAATATGCATTTTTTCTTCGGAACTGTTACAGGCATTACAAACACCGCGTTCATCGAATTCAATGCCTTCGGCTGTCTCTGGCATACAACAACGTACGCAATATTGTAGCTCCTTGTTAAATAGTGGTTCTGTCATATCAAATTACCTATTATTTTTAGCCTTAAACAAGGTATTTTTTTAAATAGGCGCAGAGGCTATTTTATTTTTTTCTAAGTGCCTTCTGAAGTAATTAATATTTACTGCAAGAAAAGATGAAATAAATATCCCTAACACTATTCCTATAAAAATAATCATGAATATTGGCTTGGTCTCCGCTCGTGTAGGAATAACTGCAGAATCAATTACTTTGAAGACAAATTCGTCTCTAACATTGGCCAGCATTATTGTTCCCATTTGTTGTTCGATTATGCTGTAAAGTATTATTTGTGAGTTTAAGAGGGATGTTTTCTCGAGTTCTTTCTCTATAAATGATACACTTCTTACTGCCTCTAAAATTGCACGCTTTTTTGCATGAGAATTCATACTTTTAACTAAGTTATTAGCAATATTTGCAATTTTCTCTGGATTAGTAGGGTCTTTCCATTCTATCGAAAGAATAACCAAACCAGCTTTATCCTTAGGGACCCTAGCTGTAGTTATCATATCAAGTAACAATTCAGAAGCTTCGCGATCAGATGGCTCTTGGTCAATCCATCGTTTTTCTACTGTACTCCATTGGTCTGCAAATAAAATAGATTTAAGATTTTTTTCTTTGATGTGTTTAATTAAAAAACTTCGGGTTTTTAATCGGGCAAGTGCTTGTTCGCCTTCGGCGCCAGCACTACTACCACCAGCACTACTACCACCTAAAGAAACTCCAGCCATATCAGCTAAACCACCCAACCTGTTTGATAAGCCACCGCCACTAACGCCACCACTGGCAGGAATCATTAATACTTCTGCTTTGTAGATGGTTGGTAGAGTTGAGGCGTAGTAAATAGCGCCTAGCGTTGTTAAGGCGGTAAAAACAATGATTAGGAGCTTGTATTCAACCAGCACTTTCCATAGTTCTATTAGGCTAAGTTCATCGCCGCGCTCAACTGGATAGAGCGATGTAGGTTGGGGCTGTTGATTCATACTAAATATTTATGTGTGTTTAAAATAAACCGAGTGTTTTGAAACTTGCAAGGGTGATGGCGAGTTGCGAGGTGATTTGTGTGGCAGAAGTCCAAATTTCCATCGAGGACGCACTGTCAGTGTCAATCGGTACTACGATGGTATCTCCGGCAGAAATTGTAGCGCCTTGGTTGTTATTGCGAAAGAACGAGCTTGATATATTTTTTGCAGTTACCACTAGGCCACTTGCTTTAATGATATAAATTTGTTCTAAATCAGCATTTTTTTTCGCACCACCGCTGCTAGCAATGTATTGATCTAAGTCAATGGATTGTTTGTACAAATGCGAAGTAGAATAATTAACCTCACCAATCACTGTTACCGAATTCGGTTGAGTTGGAATGTTTAACGTATCACCGTGTTTTAAGGAG
>Ga0209665_1001402_pt1 | contig 13711 bp, 18 predicted proteins | sample SaaInlV_200m_DNA_2_FD_184675 | JGI IMG/M metagenome (GOLD analysis project Ga0209665, IMG submission 184675) | Marine microbial communities from expanding oxygen minimum zones in the Saanich Inlet - Saanich Inlet SI074_LV_135m_DNA (SPAdes) (version 2) | ecosystem: Environmental > Aquatic >... | reverse complement strand
CCTTTGGTTAAGGATACTTCACCTTTGAACTCGTTAGTATATCCATTTGAAATGACAACTTTATCTCCAACATTTACTGCTTTGATATCGTCACCCCACAATGTGAGTTTCATTTTGTTTTCTTCAGATTTATCGTCGTTAGCAATTTCTGCATCACAGACATCAACTGTTCCTCCACTTTTGAGATTAACAGTCCTAGGATCTCCTTTGCTTACAACTTCTGCTTCCACATTAACTCCACTTCGCATTTTTTTTGCGTCTGAAATTGGTATGAATTCTGACATATTTTTGAGTCATTTACGCACGATTATAAGCTTTGTTAAAAAATTACCCAAATTACAGATCAATTTTTTAATTTATCCAAAATAGCAATCGAGAAATATTGGTCTATACACAATCTCATTGCAGAGGTATCGAAGCCCGGTCAACCGAGAGGGACTCAAGATCCTCAAAATAGGAAATCCCTTCTCTTAGGAGTTCGTGGGTTCGAATCCCACCCTCTGCACTATATTTTAATTAAAAATGATAAATTTTGTAAAAATTTGTAATTATGCAACAATTGTCTTTACTTTGGTGACTGAATGTGCTGAGATTTCCTTATGCATCTCTGCTATTTTGTCGTCCTTGAAAGATAAATTGCATCTAAAACACTTCCAAACCATCTCTGACATACTCACTATAAGCATAAATTGCTTATAAAGATATTGCATCATTGATCCAATTTCTTACAATACCTGATCATTGTTTGCAAAAACATGTAATTTTTATAATTTTTTAGATCATAATGAAATTTTCTTGTGACTGAATGCAAATCCAAGGGTTTAGAAATATAAAAAATACTATATTTTTTGAAAGATTGTGGATATTTTAGAAATTTTTGGAGAATTTTCATATTTTGGAATTTTTCTTGTACTAATTGGAGTAAATGCCGCTCCAATCTTGATGCCTCCAAGCTGGATTATTCTCACATCCTTTTATCTTCTTGATCCAACATTGAATGTAGTTCTTCTTGCCATGGTAGGTGCTACTGGAGCTACTATTGGTAGATTTGCTCTTAAACGAATTAGTGTGGTCTTTAGAAGATTTGTTGCAGAAGAACAAAAATCTAATCTTGATGTGATTGGGAATTATTTGAATAATAAAAAATATGGTTATGTTATTGCATCTTTCTTGTTTGGTGCAACACCACTCCCTAGTAACATGTTGTTCATTGCTTATGGATTAATGCGCGCAAAGAGTTTGGGAATTTATGTTGGATTTTGGTTTGGTAGAGTTCTTTCGTATATTGCTATGATTTATTTTGGAAATGCCGTTTTAACACCGTTCTTGGAATTATTTGAAGATAAATTAACTGCTATTTTATTAATTGATGGTGCTGGTATTGGATTAATTGTTCTCTTTGCATCTATAAACTGGACTCTTTTAATTACCAAAAGAAAAATTAAATTTGTTAAACCAAAAATATGGAGAATCTGATGAACGTTATTGATTCTATTAAAAATGAAGTTAAAAAAATCATGGATAATGATTCTGCTCATGATTTTGATCATGTGATGAGAGTATACAGTAATGCTCAAAAAATATGTAAAAAAGAAAAAGCTAATGAAAAATTAGTTCTTTGTGCTGCATTGTTGCATGATATAGTCTCTTATCCAAAATCTGACAAGCGTTCCAAATTGTCTTCAACAGAAAGTGCAAAAAAATCAAAAATAATTCTTAAACAATATGATTTTACAAATGATGAAATTCTAGTTATTTCAGATGCAATACGTGATCATAGTTTTTCTCAAAATAAAATCCCTGAAAGTATTGTCGGAAAAATCCTTCAAGATGCTGATAGATTAGATGCAATTGGTGCGATAGGCATTGCAAGAGTTTTTGCTACAGGTGGTTCTCTGAAACGACCATTTTACAATATTGATGACCCGTTTTGTAAAACAAGGACTCCTGATGATAAAACTTGGACTGTAGATCATTTTTATAAAAAATTACTCAAATTGGAATCTTTGATGAATACAAAATCAGGTAAGATGGAAGCCAAAAAAAGGACAACGGTGCTCAAAGATTTTCTAAAACAATTAAAATTGGAGATATGACTTATGGGAATTTTTAATCGATTAAGAACAATGAGGACACGAACGTATTTTTTTATATTTACCCCTCCTGCTATCTTGGCATTTGTGTTGCTTTTTTCATATTGTCTTAGTATCTACGGCGATGTGTGTTTTCGTACACCTATGATTTAATGATATTTTCATAAAACAAGAATTTTAGCCGTAATCGACATATCTATCATAACGAGTTTCAATCTCATTATTTTCACCAGATTTTATCTTCCTATATTCTTCATTTTTTCTAGATTCTATATACTTGATAATCTCTGTAAATTTTTCATTACTTGGATATGATTCAAAAACAGGCTCAACTAGTTGCAAATATTCTAAAGTTTTCTCTCTAAATTCCTCTCTGGTTGGTTTTTTGATTCCATTCATTCTAAACCAGACTACAGTCCAGCTTGCGCCAACTACATGTGGCAATAAATCAAAGGCTCTTTGAATTTCAAAACGTTCGTCGTTTCTCATGATTCTTGAAGGAATCTAGAAGCTGATTTTGCAAAATATGTGACTATCATATCTGCACCTGCTCTTTTAATTGAATGTAGAATTTCCAGTGTAATGTCTTTCTCATTTACATATCCTAATTGTGAAGCTGCTTTTACTAGAGCATATTCTCCAGAAACACTGTATGCTGAAACTGGAACATTGTATTTCCTCCTAGTCTCTGCAATTAAATCCAAATATGCCAAAGCTGGTTTGATCATTACGATATCTACTCCTTCTTCAATATCTGTTTCAACTTCCATCATTGCTTCTCTTGCGTTTGTATATGGAACTTGGTATGTTTTCCTGTCTCCAAACTTTGGAGCACATTCTGCTGCATCTCTAAATGGTGAGTAAAAGTTTGAACGATGTTTTGCAGAGTGAGACATTATTGAAACATCTGTAAATCCTTCTTTATCCAATGCTTTTCGTATTGCTGCGACTTGACCATCCATCATTGCAGATGGTGATACTGTATCCACTCCTGCTTTAGCTTGACTAATTGCAATTTTTGCAAGAGTTTCTAAACTAGAATCATTATCTATTTTATCTCCCTGAATAATTCCACAGTGACCTGTAGATGTAAATTGACATAGACAAACATCTGCCATGATTACTATTTTATCTCCAAATTTTTCTCTGATTTGAGCAATTGCTTTTTGAACTATTCCGTTATCATCAAATGCTGAACTTCCTGCCTCATCTTTTTGAGATGGAATTCCAAATAACATGATTGCAGGAATCCCTAATTCTATTATTGTTGCCACTTCTTCATTGACGTCCTTTAATGGCAATCTCTCGATTTCTGACATTGATTCAACTTTGATTCTTTCATCCAAACCTTCTTGAACAAATACTGGACAAATGAAATCTTTTGGCGAAAGGGTTGTTTCTTGAACTAGTTCTCTCATCTTCTCTGATGTTCTCAGTCGACGTAGACGTCTAGTTGGAAATGACATGATGAAATTCTCTTTAGGTAAAATATAATCCTAGTCTACTTGATTCTGTTTTTTATAGTCAAACAGCTTACTTGCCAATTCTACAACATCCGGATTGCCTTGCTCTGATGCTTTTCTGATGTTATTCATTGGAGTGGACACAATACTTTCTACGACAGCTTTTGTTAATTCTTCGATAATTTTGATTTTTTTCTCATCTTTCTCATTTAGCATTTGTAGTGCTTTTTGTAATTCTTTTTCTCTGAGATTTTCAATATTCTTGAATACGTCTGTTACAAGTGGTTCTGCATCTAATCTTTTCATTGAGGCTTCTAATACAGAAACTTCCTCGTTAATTATATTTTCAACGGTTTTTACCTTGTTTAGTCTGGCATTCATGTTCTTTTCTACCATTTCTGCAATTTGATCTAAATTCATGAGTTTGACACCTCCCATGGTTGCAACTTTTTCATCCACTGTCCTAGGATTTGATAAATCTAAAATCATCATTCCTTTACTTTTATTTTTCATAGCTTCTGTAATTTTCTCGTTTGTAACTAGAAAATATGGCGCAGTTGTTGCTACAAAAATTACATCATAGTTATTAAATCCTGAAAGTACGGCTTCAAACTTTATTGGACTGCCGCCCATTGTTTCACAAAATGTTTCTGATCTTCCAATGGTTCTACTTGTTACATCAAATGCATATCCCCGTCTTTGTAATGATTTTGCAACAAGAGTTGATACTTCACCAGTTCCAATTAGTAATACTTTTTTTGTTTTTAATTCATCAATATTTTCTTCTGCAAGCTTTACTGCCATGGAACCAACTGAAATTCCGCCTGCTCCTATTCCACTTGAATTTCTAATTCTGGTTCCTATTCTAATTGCTTTATCAAACAAAGTGTTTAGATGCTGCCCTGATGCTTTTACTTCTCTAGCTGATGTGATTGAGTTTTTTATTTGACCTAGAATTTGCTCTTCTCCTAATACCATGGAATCTAACCCTGATGTTAGTTTCAACAAATGATGTAATGCATCATGGTTTTCTACAAATTCTATATTGTCATCAAATGCCTCTTCTTCAAGCCCTGTAATTGTTGCCCATGTTTTTTTGATTTTATTTGAATCATATGTTTTGGATTTACCAAATAATTCTATTCTGTTGCATGTTTGAATAATTACACATTCGTCTAATCCTGAATCTTTTTTGAATTGCTCATATGCATTTCTCATGTCTTTTATCGTAAATTGTTCTAGAATGTGAATTGGAGAGTTACGAAAAGTAACACGTGCATTGATGATATTTTGATTCATTTCCAATTTCTCAATATTGCGATAGCTCGCTTTTCAGCTTTTTTCACCTGACCGTCTTTTATTAACTGATCAACCTCATTATCACTCATAATACTATGTAGACATTCTCTTCTTTGATCTTGAGTAGAAATAATCTCTTTAGCTACCCCCCTTACTATTTTTTGAATTTTAATCTGTGCAATGTCTTCTTTCGTAATTATTTTTTTGAGTACTTTTTCTGATTTTTCTTTGATCTTCTTTGACATTACTGGGCTTTTTCCTCCAGTAAAAATTGCAATCTGTATTATATTTTCAAAGTCGATGATTGCAGGATTGGAAAAATCACTATCTTCCGGATTGTCTGAACTGTATGCTATGATGCCTTTCTTTTTTGCATCATTGATAATTTTCTGATTTATTTTTCTATCATTTGTAGTTGTTATGATTAGATATGGTTTTAATTTTGAAATAAATTTTGTATCTGCAACTTTTTGTTTTATGATTTTAATTTTTTTAGTTTTAGCTAGTTTGGTTATATGTGAATTTACAGAATCTGCAATTATGATAATGGCACATTCTTGTTTGAGTAATGAATTGATTCTCTTTTGTGCTTCACTTCCTCCTCCTACAATGATGATTTTTTTACTTTGGAGATTTAGATCAACTATCATCGATCAAATGCACTCCAGTTTCTATTTATGTATTAAAATTTAGAGCCTAAAATCCAAGCTACATTTTTAATTGAATAACCAAGTTACTGACTTATTGTCTTCTATAGATGAATCTGACAAAGAACTTCTAAATGAAATTCAATGGACTTTTCCTCTAGTAACAAGACCTTTTGATGCAATTGCTAAAAAATTCAATACTCCTCCTGAAGATATTAAATCTCGTTTAAACCAATTAAAAGAAATAGGTGTTTTAAGACAACTAAGTGCAATTTTTGATACAAGAAAACTAGGATATACTAGTTCTCTAGTGGCTATGGAAATTGAGTCTGATAAATTAGATTACGTTGCAAGCAAAATTAACCTTCATCCCGGTGTGAGTCATAACTATGAACGAGAACATCAATTCAATCTTTGGTTTACTTTAGCTGTTCCTCCAGGTGCTGATTTGAAAGCAGAACTTGAAAAGTTCAATGTTCTAAAAGGAATTAAAAAAGTTAGAATGCTTCCAACTTTACAATTATTCAAAATTGGTGTCAAGCTTGACATGGTAGATGACAAGAAACATGACATTGCACCTAGTGAAGAGAAAAAAGAAATTAAAAATATTGAATTTGTTCCAACTGAAGACGATAAAGACTTTATTCGTGAATTGCAAAAGGATATGGATATTATTGATGAACCTTTTATCCTTGCAGCAAAAAATCTTGGAATAACTGAAGATGAATTATTTGCAAAAATGAAACATTATGAGGACATTGGTGTCATGCGAAGATTTGCTGCAATATTGAGACATCGACAAGTAGGATTCACTGCAAATGGTATGATTGTATGGAAAGTTCCTGAAGATAGAATTAAACAAGTTGGTGATACATTAGGCTCATTTCCACAAGTAAGTCATTGTTATGAGAGACCAACATATGCTGATTGGCCTTACAATGTTTTTTCAATGATTCATTGCAAAACTCAAGATGAGGCACATGATGTAGCAAAAACAATTCAAGATCAAATTAATGTGGATGAATACGATATTCTTTTTAGCTCTCGTGAGTTTAAAAAAACACGTGTTGAATATTTTGTAGAAAGTTCATTTAATTTAGAAGATACACTTTCAGCATCTTAAATCTCATTTTTATCGTGTCCAACGACATGTATTGTACAAAAGTATTGATCATTCATGTTGCAATAGTATGTGGAATCATCCCCGCATTTTTTACATGGTGGTTTTTCATCTAGTTCTGATAATCTGGTGTGATAGACCTTACTTCTAGGAGTGACGTTTGAATTTCTGTATATTCTCGTTATGTTTGAATAATATTCTAATTCTTCAGGGTTTAGTTCCTGCTCTTTTTTGATCTTTTTAATCATTGATTCCCATTTTTTATATTTGCCAATTTTGGCTAGTTTCAGTCTTTCAATAACTTCTAACGTTTTTTCTACGTCTATTGGATTATCCATTTACAAATTAACTTGCTTGTGGTGTTGCTTTTAATTCGTATGAAGGCCAAGAATTATACAATTCTTCAACTTCTTTCATGTCTGAATCTGAAATATATTTTCCATCTGACATTTGAGCATAATTTACAACCTCTTCTTCACTAATCATAGTTGGAAGCACTGTTGCAAATCCTTTCTTTGTCATCATAAATTTCATTGCAAATTCTGTAATGTTTAAACCGTTTCTATCCGCAATTGGTTTGAATTGTTCAACTTTTTCCAATGATGCCTTGAGCCATTCTCTTTTTCTAACTGACCTATGATCATTATCATCAAATTTTGTATCTGCATTAACTTTTCCAGTTAAAATTCCTGATGCTTCTGGAACTCTAACTAGTATGCCTATATCTTTCTCTTCAGCTTTTTTCATTAATTCATTTCCAGGTGTTTGTTCTAAGATGTTGTACACTGTTTGAACTGCACTGAGATTTGGCTTGTCCATTGCTTCTAATCCTTCTTGTGTCCATCCAATTGCAGGACCTAAAGCAATTTGATATGTTTTGATTGAACCGTCTTTGATAAAACTATCAAGTAATTTGAATATCGAATCATCTCTTACATCTTTGAGCTTTGGATTATGTACTCCATACATGTCAAGATGGTCTGTTTGTAATCTTTCTAAACTATTTCTTAATGCCATTCTAGTATAATCTTCATCAAACTTTTGTGGAAGTTCTTTATGTCCTATTTGTTCAACATCTCTAAAGTCATAACCATATTTTGTTGAAATAACAACCTCGTCTCTCATATCTTTGAAAACTTCGCCAATTAATTTTTCACTTAACCCTTTACCGTACAAATCCCCAGTTTCAAAGAAATTGATTCCTACATCATATGCTTTTTTGAGCATTCTTTTTGCTTCATCTTCTTCAATCTTCTTACCCCACCAATCCAGAGCAATAGCCCATGCTCCAAATCCCACTTCTGATATTTTGATATCTGTTTTACCGAGTTTATTGTACTTCAAAACTATTTTTTGAATTAAAATTTCATCATTTATGTTTATCCAAGATTTGCACCTATGAAATTTAGTTTTTAAATTATTTGAAGGTTTTATCCTAAACTAGAAATCAATGGTACTAGGTCTTTTTTAACACATACAATCATCGGGATATCATTTTTTACATATGTGGAGACTTGAGTTTCTCGTAAATCCATGATTAGATTTTGGAAATCTCTGATATCATCTACTTCAAATGCTAACATGAAATCTTCATCATGTATTCCAAAAGAGTATGTGGTGTTGAGAACAACTTGTGGGTATTTTTTACTCACTTCGATATGCTCATCCATAATTTCCTGACGTTTTTCTTTAGGAAGTAAATACCATTCCCGTGTTTTTGTAAATGGGTAAACTATGACGTGTTTTTTAGGATTATTTCCTGTAAAAAATCCGAGTGCTTTTTGTTCTTTTATGTAAAGAGAAGGTCTTGTACATGATAAATATGTCCTTGATGGAATTATATATTTTCCAAAAACTGTTTTGTATAATTTTTCAATGACTACTTGAATTTCTTCAACTGTTTTGGCTGCAAACCAAAATAGAAAATCAGTATCATCTCTTAGTCCTAAATTTGAATATGTCCTATACATAATTCCTGAATTGTTCATTACATTTTCAACTTCTTTTGCGGATTCTTCTTTTGCAAGGTCTGCCATCCATCTCCATTTGGGATCAACTTTGAAAAATGAGAAATTAAAATAATATTGATCATTTTCTTCTGACATACTTTTCTCAATTTTGAAACCCTATTTAAACAAAAACTTGATTCTCTATTGTAGAATCTCGATAATTTTTTCTGATGATTTGTGCCCTGACTTTATTTGTACAAGTGCAGTAGATATTTTGAAATACTTTGCAATTTTTTTAATGATTTCTTTGTTTGCTTCTCCTTTAATCGGCTTTGTTTTTATTCCAATTGTAATTTCGTCATTAGTTATTTCTAGAGATTCTTTGGAAAATTTAACATGTACTTTGTAAATCAATAGTTTTTTGAATATTCTTTTGGTTAAAATTGATTAGGCTGATTCTTCTAGAGCCCATTCATATCCTTCTGCTTCAAGTTTTTGTGCCAGTGATGCATCACCTGTTTTCAATACTTGGCCTTTGGCAAATACGTGAACAAAGTCTAATTTGTCTAAGAAATTTAAAATTCTGGCATAGTGAGTAATAATGATGATTGTTGCATCTTTATCTGCAACTTTGCTGATTGCTTGTGCTACTGCTTGTACGGCATCAATATCTAATCCTGAATCTGGTTCATCTAAAATTGAAACTTTTGGTTTTAAGACTGCCATTTGTAATACTTCAGCACGTTTCTTTTCTCCACCAGAAAATCCTTCATTGAGATATCTTGAGAGAAATTCTTCTCTTAATCCTACTTTTTCTAAATTTTCTTTAAGGTATTTTTGAAATTCTCTCACTGTGATGAATACTTCTCTGTTGTCACCTTCAAGTGCTTTACTTAGAGAGTTGTATGCTGTTCTTAGAAAGTGAGAAAACCCTACACCTGAAACTTCAGTTGGATATTGAAATCCTAAAAATAATCCTTTTTTTGCTCTTTCATCTGCTGATAAATCTAAAATGCTCTCACCATCTAACAAAATATCTCCTTTTGTGACTTGGTATTTTGGATGTGCAAGTAATGTGTATGCTAGTGTACTTTTTCCTGAACCGTTTGGCCCCATAATGGCATGTACCTCGCCTGGTCCTGTTTTCAAATTAACTCCTTTTAGAATCTCTTTACCTTCTCTAGCCACGTGAAGATCTTTGATTTCTAATACTACCATGTTTCAATTTATTTTGATTCTCTATATAATACCGACGAAATTTAGCTAATCCTAATCGTAATGATAAATAATAAAATGAAAGGGGGGGGGTGTAATTAGTTGGCCAGAGATGGTCTCAAAGTAATTTTGAGCTTATAGCATGTTAGAATCTCTTTACATCTATTTCTGATAGTGACTTCTGTAACTCCTGCAATACTTGAAACGTCTCTTTGTAGGACATTTTGACCAAGTAGAACTGATGCTACATACAGATATGCTGCGGCTATACCGTTTGGTGCCTTTCCGTCAGCAATACTGCTGTCTTTAGTTTTTTCTGCAATTTCTAAGGCTAGTCTTTCAACTCTTACCTCAGTTTGTGTCATGTTTGCTATCTTTGAGATGTATTTGTCCATGGTTACAACTGGGGCATGTACTTGTCCCATTTCCATTACCATGGTTCGATAGTATCTAGCTGCAAGTTTTGTTTTTGATTTAACATCTTTTGCTGGACAAATTCCTCGGCAAATTTCTTCTAATGATCTTACTACTTCACATTGTTTGCATGCCATGTAAATTGTAGCTGCTGTTATGCTTACTACTGATTTTCCCTTCACATCCACATGTCCATCCAAGTTTCTGTATATCATAGATGCAGTTTCCAAAACATTCTTTGAAAGATTTAGACCGTCACATGTTTCACCCATTTTTGTTAAAACATTTGCTAGTCTTCTTTCTCTTGGTGAGGAAACTCGCACTCTTTGTTGCCACTTTCTGAGATTGTTCATTTGATTTGCGACGCCGTGGTTGATTGTTTTCCCACTATAGTCTTTTGAACTAATTGATATCTCAGTAGTTATTCCCAAATCATGTTGGGAATAGGTTGTTTGTCCTGTTGCTCTTGCTAACTTCATCTTGTCTTCGAAGTTTGAGCTTATTGTTTCTGGACCAAAATCTGCAATCTGATCATCGACTACAACGCCGCAACCAGAGCAGATGATTTCACCATTCTGCATGTCATCTACTAATGTAGATTTACATTCAGGACAGTTTTGTTTTTCTAGTATGTTCATCATTTTTTTCTCCTAAATTTTTTTGGTTTATTAGCAGGAGATTCTTCAGCGGCGTAAATTTTTTGGCCAATGAATTTTTTAATATTGTTTGTTAATGGCGTTGCTGATGCAAACGGTCTACTTATTGGACCTATCAGTTCGTTTACTTTTGCAACTCTAGTTCCCGTTCTGTCACAGAGTATCTGTCCTTCAACTAATTCTGTTGATAGTTGAATGATTACCCTGCCACTTCCGGCTAGGTGCATTATTTCGCCTACCTCCTGCAATTAGATATCTTAATCATTGTATTCTTATCATATACTCCTGTCAACATTACTTTAGCTAAGAGCTAGAATTCATTTTATTTTGATTGCTTTGATCTTTTTGCTACTAACTTTTCTGAAATTTTGTTAAGAATTTTTGTCTTGGAGGATCCTTTTGGTACAACAACATACCCTGACCTTACAAATGGTCTTTTGGGAAACCTTACCTTATCATCTGACTCTGTAATTTCCAATCCTCCCGCTTTTGTTGCATCCATCAGTTCTTTTAATGAAGGATCAAAAACACATTTTTCTAATCCTAATCTTCTACCTTTAGATTTTTTTAAATTCTTATTGAAATAATCCAACCAGATTACGACATGATCGTAATCTTTCATTTACACACCATTATTCGTCAGATATTTTAACCACTTATCTTCTTTTAATGTTATCATGTCTAATCGTGGCCTAAAAACAGAGTATGAGGTAATTGAAGCTTTTGATCCTGATAAAAAATATGATATTTCTATGCAAAAAAGACACCGTGAAATTCTAAAAAATTAACAGTTGTTGGAGATACTTTTTCTCCTAGTCAATTTTATGATGAATATTCAGATCTAATGACTTCAAATAATAGAACTGAACTCTCAGCTAGATCCGTACTTTCAGTCAGTATTCGGATTGGAACTCAAATCAAAGTTCTCAGAAAAAATGTATCAACTGCAACTGTTCCGCAATGGTTCAAAGAATTAGAAACTGTAGTTTATTGGAGTGGTCAACTTCGAGGTTCTAAAATGAAAAATGTCAAAGTTGGAAATAGGGAAACTGTTCGCTCTCTTTATGTTCAACATTTGTGGAATTTTAACAAGTGGCTTGTAGAGCAACCAACAAAAATTAAAAAGACAACTCAAATCAAAGAAAATGTTTTTGAGCAAAAAGAGATTGTAGTGAAATTCAAACATATGGAAGAATTATTTGAATTACTAACACAACCAATTCCTAATAGAACCACAGTAGTTAAAATGATAAAAAAATATCTGATGAATACTGAATTACACAAAAATAATAAATCTACTTACATGAAAACTATAAAAAGTTCCATTCTATCTTACTTTGAGAAAAATGATCAATCTATTTCTGTTAGCTTTGATCCTAAAATCTTGTATGCTTCATCTGATGAGGCAGAAGAACAACAAGAGATGTCTTTAGTTGACTTTATGAAAATAATGACTTTGGGAAAACCTGATGTTACTGAAAAGGCAGTATTTGTAGCTAAATTTCATAGGGGACTTGATGCTTCCACACTTGTAGATAGATTCAACTTTGAGGTTTGGCCTCAATTAGTTAAATGGTTTGGTAGTGATGATCATAACTTTTGGGATTTGAAAAAATGTCCTGTCATTACTGAACACATGAGAATTAAAACTAGTTTCAGACATCCTGGAGGATTGGATGTTGATGCAATAGATACAATCCCAGATTATCTTAACTATAGGGAAAAGAAAACAGGTCAAATAATGATGTCTGGAAAACCGCTATTCATTAACAAACATAATAATCCAATTACTCTGGGATGGGTTTTCAAGCATTTCTTTAAACTAGCCAAACAATCTGGTGTGTTAAAAAAATTACCTGAACTAAACGCTTACAATGTAGATTCTCATGAAGCAAGAGATCTTTTGAAATCTACAATGATCGCTTGTGGTGTTGCTCAATGGGCTACAGATGTTGCAATTGGACATAAACCTGATAGTTACGAAAAAGTGCAGAAACTATTTCCAACTAAATTTCGCTCTGAATATGCTAAATGTTCAAAATTCATCAATATTTTTAGTAAAATAGAGTCCTTGGTAAAATCTGATGACACTCCTAAAGATGTAGTTGAACAGATAGAAGAAAATTTTGAAAAGAAATTATAACAAACTAAGGATACAGATCAGAAAAAAATGGATAGTTTATTGGATGCAATGGAGTGGATGAAACAAGAACAAAAACATACTACAAAAGATAGAATAAAAAGAGAAGAACAATTTGAAGATTATAAAAAATCAACAGATGCAAAGATGGCCAAGTTTGAGAAGATGATTGATGAAAAATGGAAATCATCCAAGAAGGACCCAACTATTAAATAATTATCCAGAAACAAACAATGAAAAGTATATAATTATCCATTAAATGTCATAACTGATTTTTTATTTTCTCCAAGTTCTCCACATTAATTTGAGAAATCAATATCAAAAGTTGATTAATTTGTTTTTGAATTAATTGCAATTTCTCTTTTTGAATATTATTAACTTCTCCAAATGTTTCAGATTTTATCATATCAACATATGCCTTTATAGGAACAATTGCAGTGATTATAGGTTCTCTTACAAATGACAACACCATATCATTAATTTCCAGAGTATGTGATTTTTCAGAATTTTTACTCACACACAATATCACATAATGTTTTTATAAATTAATAACACATCAAAACTTTTGACTACACTATAGAATAGTTCTTAAATTATCAAAAAAAAAAATGAAATCCACAATACTTTTGTGTGTCTACACAAACATTACACCCATGGGATCAAAGACAATTCTAATTGCAGATAATGATTACATCATGCAAGATCAATACAAAAA
>Ga0209665_1001399_pt1 | contig 13731 bp, 9 predicted proteins | sample SaaInlV_200m_DNA_2_FD_184675 | JGI IMG/M metagenome (GOLD analysis project Ga0209665, IMG submission 184675) | Marine microbial communities from expanding oxygen minimum zones in the Saanich Inlet - Saanich Inlet SI074_LV_135m_DNA (SPAdes) (version 2) | ecosystem: Environmental > Aquatic > Marine... | reverse complement strand
GCATGCCCGAGAGACCGAATCATCATCTCCGATTTCTCCAACGGTTATACTGCCCGGATATCTATCCATAAGGGCACGAATCCGGTTGAGAACAGCAATGTTTTCGGGACGAGACTTATCATAAACATGATATTGGTAAGCATAGGGATTGTTAGCAAAGACGCCCACATCTAAATGTTCATCCAAAGCCCGAGCAGGATTGTCGCGTAGCTTTTGATCATGAACAAGAAAGTTTATGGTGTCTAAACGAAAACCATCTACACCACGTTGGAGCCAAAACTCCATGGCGCCCAATAGCTCATCCAACATATCAGCATTATGAAAGTTCAAGTCTGGTTGACTGGAAAGAAAATTATGAAGGTAATACTGTCCCCGTCGAGGCTCCCATTCCCAAGCAGATCCGCCAAAAATAGAGAGCCAGTTATTGGGTGGCGTTCCATCGGATTTGGGATCTGCCCATACATACCAATCGGCTTTTGGATTCGTTCGATTCTTCCGGCTTTCAGCAAACCAAGGATGTTCATCTGACGTATGACTAAGCACTTTATCGATCAACACTCTGATTCCAAACCCATGGGCCTTTTCAATCAGAGCATCAAAGTCTTTTATAGTGCCAAAAATGGGATCAACATCCTTGTGATCCGACACATCATAGCCAAAGTCTTTCATGGGGGATTTAAAGATAGGAGAAATCCAAATGCCATCTATACCAAGATCTCTCAGATACTCTAGGCGTTGGGTAATCCCTTGAAGATCCCCAATACCATCATTATTAGTGTCCTGAAAACTGCGAGGGTAAATATGATAAAGTACGGCACCTTTCCACCATGGAACGACGGATTCAATATTAGGCTGTAGTTGTGACATAAGTTATCCCTTCACGGCTCCTGCAGTTAATCCAGATACAATACGGCGTTGGAAAAATAAGACAAGTAAAATAAGGGGAACGGTAACAACGACCGAAGCAGCCATGATCTGTCCCCAGGGAAGCTCATGCTGGTTGGCCCCACTCATAAGCGCAATGGCAACCGGCACTGTTTGTTGTGTATTCGTCAGGGTGAAAGTAAGAGCGAAGAGAAATTCGTTCCACGCCGCAATAAAGGCCAACAGACCCGTTGTTACAAGGGCTGGCTTTAAAATGGGAAGAAAAATACGGACGCAAATTATAAAGGGGGAGGCCCCATCAATGATCGCTGCATCCTCAATGTCTCTGGGTATTTCGCGCATAAAAGTAGTCAAGATCCAAATGGTAAATGGCAATGTAAAGGTGATGTAAGAAAAAACCAGGCTCAGGGTATTGTTGTAGAGTTTCATGGAATGAATTAGCTCAAACATACCTGATAACAAAGCAACCTGGGGAAACATACAGACCATCAGAATGGTAAACAAAAGATATTTCTTGCCTCGAAACGCAACTCTACCAAAGGCATAAGAGGCGCATATGGCAACAAATAAAGATAAAACAACTGTACTGGTAGCCACAAAGGTTGAATTTAAAATATTGCGTCCAAAGGGTTGTTCACGAAAAACCGAGATATAGTTTTCCCAGGTGGGATTTCCAGGAATCATGTGGGTCGTAAATAGATCTGATCCGCTCTTGAAAGAAGTCACAATGGCCCAATAGAAAGGAAATACTGAAACAAGAACGATGATAAAACTAAGCACATAAGGTATGTATTTGCGTTTGTTTTGAATAACCATTAGCGCTCTTTCCCACCAAGGGCTTTATTCCCAATGGCCATATAACCAATGGTAATCCCACCAATTAAAATAAACAAAAGGACCGAAGCAGCAGAGCCAGTCCCAATATTCTGGAAATCAAAGAGTTGTTGACGGGCATAAATGGACATAGACATGGTGTCATAGTTGGTCCCCGTCAAAATGTAGATAACATCAAAAACACGCAAAGCATCTAAAGTCCGAAAAATCATGGCGACCAGGATGGCCGGCATCAAGAGGGGGAGGGTGACACGGTAAAAAACCCGCAGGGGATTGATCCCATCTACTTTTGCAGCCTCATAACAATCCTTAGGAATGGTCTGAAGGCCAGCTAACAACAATAAAGCCATAAAGGGAGTCGTCTTCCAAACATCCACAAGGACAACAGACCATAATGATAAGTCTGGGTGTGCCGCCCAAGCCACGGGGGAAGCTAAAAGACCTAGTTTCACGCCAACTGAATTTAAGATCCCGTATATATCGTGATACATCCAACTCCACATACGCGCAGAAACAACCGTCGGAATGGCCCAAGGGATAAGGACTGCAGCTCTCACAAAATTGCGGCCTTTAAAATGCATGTTCAGAACCAAAGCAACCCCTAGACCAAGAAGGGTCTCTAGGGAAACCGAGACAGAAGCAAATAAAAGAGTGTTCCAAACAGCTTCCCACCAGTTGGGATCTTCAAATAGAAATAGAAAGTTCTGAAATCCATCGAATTGAAGTTCTGATAAATCACTCAAATGGGCATTAGTCAGGGAAAAATAAAAGGTTCTAACAAATGGCCACCCTGTTACAGCTAACAAAACCAAAAGAGCGGGCATTAGAAATATCCAAGCTGTACGTACCCGATAGAGGCTTAGTGGACGTTTCTTGGCTGAAGAGGAGGGGATTGCAGTGGGTGAATTCATCGCCACTGGCCATTCCTGCTTAAAAGCAATAATTTCTTCTCAAGAACTTTCAGGGGATATTTAGTTCTCGTGCGTTTCGACAGCATTCTATGAACGACATTACAAAACTCTGTACTTACTTGGCCGTACCATTTTCCAGTTTGGGCAGAAGGACGTACGATTGCTTTCTCGAAATGAGGCCGCAACACCTGCATGAAGGGATGTTTTTTGAGGATTTCCTTATCAGCGTAGAGACTCTTTATTGTCGGAAAATAGTTTGCTGACAAAGCTCGACGCTTTAACTCTTTCTTGCCCGTCAAATATCGCACCAAATCCACAGCTTCCTTAGGGTTTCTAGTGTATTTCGAAACAGCCAAGTGCCATCCGCCTAGCATACCAACATGTTGGCCATTTTTTCCTCCCCTTGGAAGTAGAGCGACCCCAACCTTACCGCGCATGGGACTATCTTGTTGATTTATAAGGGACCAAACATAAGGCCAATTACGCATAAACAGGGCATTTCCTGATTGAAAAACCCCTCGCGCCTCTTCCTCTTCATAATTCAAAACACCCATAGGTACAATGTCTCCCACCCAGGAGGCAGCAATTTCAAGAGCTTTAGAGGACTCTGGGGTGTCTATGTTTAAGGTGCCATCTTTTCTAACAATAGGCGCTACTTGAAAAGAACGGATCCACTCTAATGCATTACAGGTTAAGCCTTCATAAGCCTTCCCCTGGAAAACAAATCCCCAAAAATTGCTATTTCCTTCATTTCTTTCAGCTTCTTGAATTCGTTTTGAAATCCGTGTTAAATCTTCCCATGTTTCTGGAACGGGTTCTCCATATTTCTCCAAAAGATCTTTTCGGTAATATAAAGAAGCCACCTCGGTATACCAAGGAAGGGCAACCAATTTCCCTCTCACGGTATTATTTTCTATCAGACTCGGAATATATTTCTCTACATCTGATGCATCCATATAAGGCAACAAATCCAAAAAGTGATTGGATAACAATCCTGGCCAAGTGGTATCTATGGTAAAGACATCTACGTCAGATGATTTTGTCGCGAACAGCTGATGGTACAAAGTAAGGCGCTCGCTGCTATCTGCAATTGCCGTCAGGACTTCTACTTCATTTCCCGTCTTCTGGGCCCAATCTTCTGCCCCCTTTTTACAGGTCGCAAACTCCTGCCCAACCGTTCCGCACATAATACGGACAGTTGCAGCCTTGGAAAGAGGAATATACATCAGAATTCCCAATCCAAGCACAAAAATTTTAAAGACTGTTAACCACTTTACGTTGACCACGTGCATATAACTCACATAAGGGAGTACGAACTAGTCACAGATCATAAAAGCGAAAGAACAGTTTGGCAAGGCCTGAAGCCGTGATAAAAACTCATAGCAAGAAATTTACCGCGCAAAAAACTCATAGTGCTGTGAAAGCAATGCTGCAATAAAGGCACACACACTGCGTCATGCCGCAAAAACCGTACACTGCATCAAAGGCCCACAGCGTAACAAAGCCGCATACACTGCACCAAAGACGCATACACACTACATCATGCCTCTGGCATCTGTTTAATGGATCCCGCGATGCCAACTCACTCTACGCCTCACCGGCTTAAGACGCCGGCTCGTCTAGAGTTCTTAGGCTCCGGGAAGACGAGAGTGTGCGGATGGCTAGAACTCGCTTCTTAAGCACTGGAGCGGCTTAAGACGCCGATTCGTCTAGAAGCTCCCTAGGCTCCGGGAAGACGAGAGTGTGCGGATGGCTAGAACTCGCTTCCTAAGCACTGGAGCGGCTTCCCGGCCAATCGTTATCCTAGCCAGTGGCCAAAGCCGTCTTCCCGGCCAATCGTTATCCCAGCCAGTAGGCCAAAGCCGTCTTCCCGGCCATTAGGAATTATGGGCAAGCCGTAGGCGCGTCCTAGAATTCCTTATGAGCGCGGGATCCATACAATTAGCGGGATCCATACAATCAGATGACAGAGAAGCTTCAAAATCACATCATAGCGGCCTGTCTCGTCGTAGCGGCCTGTCTCGTCATAGCGTAGCGAAGACGGAAGCGAAGACGGATGAGCGCGGGATCCAGGAAATAATTTAGTGTCTGCTCTTGATGTGAGTAGTCATCTCACAATTTGGATGTTTAGTCCTGAATCCACTTTGCTCCAGTGATTTAGAGGCCATTTTCGTCCTGAGAGCTGCATTCTTATTTTTATTTTGAACGTTAGCATTCATTAATTTTTCTTTCTCTCGATTTTTATGAGCCATTTTTTTAAGATGCTTTGCCGCTTCTGGGTGATCTTTCCCCAACACGTCTGCCAAATCATCAAAAATATCAGCCATCTCACCCGTTAGGTCGGCCGACTTCTGCAGATTCTCAGCATGATCCTTTATAACATCGATGTCTTTTGTCTTAAGATCATTTAGCTCTGTAGCATGATGGGTAATATCTTTTTCTAGACCAGTACACGCCCCTGTTTCATCCTTATCAGCAATAGCTTGGGATGTGACATTTAAGCATGCTAGAGCCGCTGTAAAAGCAAATGTTTTTGTCGTTTTTCTCATTTCTACCTCCAGGGTTTATTCTTCTTCTCCATACTGTACCGAAGATAGATTCCTCTGTAAATTGAAGATTGAGAAAGTAATTCTAACTCTCTGCTCATCTGACACAAAAATGCAGTCCCTCCTAAATCCTATTTCTTCCCGCCAAAGAAGTCTTTCATCATCTCAATGGGGAAGGGGAAGACAATGGTCGAGGACTTGTCGGTCCCAATATCATGGAGGGTGTTCAGATATCTCAGCTGCATGGCTTGGGTATTTTTTGAGAGAGTTTCCGCCGCCTTAAATAGATTTTCTGACGCTTGGAGCTCACCTTCGGCATTGATGATCTTGGCACGTCGCACACGCTCGGCCTCGGCTTGCTTGGCAATAGCCCGAATCATCTTTTCATCCAAATCAATGTCTTTGATTTCCACATTAAGGACCTTTATTCCCCAAGGATCCGTCGCAATATCTAAAATCTTCTGGATGTTTTTATTAAGTTTATCACGATCCGTAAGCATCTCATCGAGATCATGCTGACCTAGAATAGACCGTAACGTGGTTTGGGCCAGCTGGCCTGTGGCGTATTCATACTCTTCCACATTGATAATCGCTTTTTGAGGGTCTACAACACGATAATAGAGAACTGCGTTGACTTTAACCGTCACATTATCCCTAGAAATCAGGTCCTGAGTCGGCACATCGATTACCAGCGTTCGAATATCTACCCTAACCATTTGCTGGATCATGGGCACAACGATGATCAGGCCCGGACCTTTTACTTTCCAGTATCGTCCCAACAGGAATATAACACCACGCTCGTACTCTCGTAAAATGCGGAAAGTGTGCATGAGTGTTCCCAAGATAAGGATAGCCAATCCCATATAGACGTATAAATCAATAAACATAATTCAGTCCTCCCGTTTTCGTTCTGATGGTTCCACAAACAATGTCAGTCCCTCTCGTTTTACAACCCTAATAGCATCAGAGGGCTTTAAGGGCTTTTTGGCATAAGCGTTCCACAATTCTCCCATAACCTGGACGTGGCCTTGATTGCCATGCCAGTCCATTACACGCGCATCCATCCCTATGAGTTGTTCTCCACCGGCAACAACGGGTCTACGCCGTGCCTTAAAAGCCAACACCACAATGAGGGCGAGGAAACTGCTGCTGAGAGTCGCAATGCTGCCCACTAAGGTCCAAGAGACCCCATAGCCAGGAATATCTGTGTCCATCAGCATAATAGAACCAATAACAAAGGCTACCACGCCTCCAAAGCCCAGGACGCCAAAGGACGGCATAAGTGCTTCTGATATCATAAAGGCCAGCCCTAACAAGATAAGAGCCAATCCCGCATAGTTTACAGGCAAAATATGCAGGGCGAAAAAAGCAATCAAAAGACAAATCCCCCCGATAACGCCAGGCACAAACGCACCCGGATGGGTAAATTCGATCATAAGGCCGTATATTCCTGCCAACAAAAGAATATAAGCCACATAGGGGCTCGTGATGATGCCCAAGAGTTCCGTGCGCCAATCTTGCTCAATGGTTTCTACTTTCATGTTTTGAGTGTCCAAGGGTACTTCCACATTCATTATGGTGACCCTATGCCCATCCAGTTTTTTGAGAAGGGAATCCGTATCAGTTGCAATAAATTCAATAATGCCTTCCTTGAGGGCCTCTTCGGCCGAGATACTTTTTGCTTCCAGAACAAACTTCTCAGCCGATTTCACATTACGCTTTTGCAGTTGAGCCAAACTCCGCATATAGGAAACAGCATCATTTAGGACTTTATCTCCCAGTTCTGGCTTACCCTTCGGGGCTTTTGCCGCTTTTCCTTTGTCCTCTTTTTTCTCAGGCTCTTTCTGTTGAGTCGGCATGGGGAGCCCGCCCATACGAATGGGGGTGGCAGCGCCAATATTCGTCCCTGGTGCCATGGCTGCAGCATGACTGGCCACTAAAATAAAGGCACCGGCACTAGCGGCGCGGGCCCCACTGGGCGCGACATATGTTACGACCGGAATAGGGGAGGCCAACAGGTCTCGGATAATATCTCGCATGGAGGTATCCAATCCGCCAGGGGTGTCCATTTTCAAGATAATCAGGGACGCTTCTTTCTCACGGGCCTTTTCTAGCCCACGATGGACATAGTCTCCAATAGCAGGCCCAATGGGCCCCTTCACATCAAGAACAATCGCTAGCTTTTGAGGCGAGGCTTGAGGATCTGCAACCGAGAGAGAGACAAGACAAAGCAATCCCAAACACATAAGGAGTAACCCAAACCCAGCAAGTTTGATGCCTTGTCCCATTTATAAAGCCTCGATGTCATATCCCATTTAAAAAACTCCCACGCCTTTACAGGATACCTCATTTCTTGATTTTTGTCACAACAATTGGGGAAACCTGGCTATTCAACAGCTACCCCTAAGGCAGTTTCCTTACGCAAGAGACTTTTCGACCCAATTTAAATAATTTGAATTTCCAGATTGAACAGGAATCTCAAGGATGCAGGGGCACTCATACTGGCTTAGTTCTTCAATTTTTTTCTGTAATCGCCCGACATATTCGGATTTTGTTTTTAAGTAGACAGCGATTTCATCTTCTTCAACTATTTTTCCTTCCCACCAAAAATAAGACTGCATGGGCTGAAATATATTGGCGCACGCTATAAGACGCTCCTCAAGGAGCGATTGCACTACATCCTTCGCTGTTTCATAACTGGGAAATGTCACATAGACTATTGAGCAATTCATCGTACCCCACTCCTCGTAAATCTAAGCTTCAAGGTAAGCAACTTAAAAAATATACATGAAATCTATACGTTTGAGGAGGAGTTTAATACAAAAAACACCCGATTTATTTAAAAATCAGGTGCCATTTATCGTTCCATTGAAGCAAAATTAATTCTTTTTTAGAAAATTTCTATTTAGCTCCACAAGGATTTAAAGCCATTCCAAACATTTGAAGCAACACTTTTAACGCCATTTAAAACACTTGAAGAAATAGTTTTAGCGCCATTAAAAGCCGTTGAAGCCAGACTTTCTTTTGTTGGCGCTTTTTCCTTGGCTGCTTCTTTAGCTGCAAGCTCTTTAGCTGCAAGTTCTTTGGCCTCTTTAGCCTTTGTGTGAACTAAACCTTTACGCAAACCCTCATTAAGATCAGTAGATACAATTTGAGGATCAAATGCCCCTCCAGTATCCTCTGCCACAGAACCGAAGTGAAGAGGTCCAACTAAACCCGTCACGACAGTTTGAACTCCCAGGGAGAAGGCGCCTAATATATTACCTTCTGCAAGATTTCTTCTAACGCCTCTAACTCCGGCTTTAAAACCTTCCCAAATTGAACGACCCGTAGATTGATGAGCTAGTGTTCCAGTACTCCTGTAACCGGCAAAATTATCCGCCAAATATTCCCCAACCAAGGGAATTCCTCTAATAAAACCACCTATAGTCTTCCCTGGAACAGCATTTGTAACAGGATCATTGGCATCGGAGTAACGAATTACATTGTCGTGCCCAACAACGCGTCCAAAATAATCATAAGCTTCGTCATTACCGAGAGTTCTTGGTGCAGAAAGGGCGACTCCAAAAAAGTGTGGATCTTGCAGATTGTTAAAATTAGGCCCAAATACTTTCTTCCCATAATTCTGGGCTAAATCGAGGATCGCAGCTTGAGCTAGTCCTCCGCCCAGGCTATGACCTGTTACGATAAAGCTAAGATGATTCTTCTGCTCGGGGGAAAGTTCCTCTAAAAAACCATCTAATACAGAGTGCAAACTCTCTCTGGATTGAAGGTACTTGTGAGCAAAACCGGAATGATATTGTGCCTTCTCCGAACCAAACTCAGGGACATTCCCCTTTAAAATATTAAAATTGGTTATCCAGTCGGAAAAAGAAGCTGATCCGCGAAAGACGACCTGCACTATTCCTTTTGCCTCGTTATACAAAACCATTCCAGGGGTATCAGCAAATACTCCCCCAGATTTTCCGTGAAAAACCCTTTGTTCCCAACCTTCTCGTGCAAGATCAAGATCACCTAGCTGTGGACCATACTTCTTCTGCAAGTACGTTTGATTAATGGCTTTTAGGATCGCCGGCATATTGGCCTGAACAACGCCGTTTACTTCATGTCCATAGGGTGTTTTTTGTACAAGTGGGGCATTTCTAGAAGGGAGTTCTACTTTTACGTACTCCAGCAGACCTTCCCTATCCCTCAAGGAAACCGATGAATCAGCATAACCATTACAGGCACTAATTGTCATAAAAGAAGCAAATGCAAATAAATAAAATTTGTTTTTCATTTAAATACCTTCCTATTTAAAATCAAAAATCTAAACTCCCCTTCGGCAAATATAACCATTAGGAAGAAGCTCCGCATAAGCGGCCAACAATAACATTCAATTGAATTCTAAAGAAAAATTGGAATATATTTCAAAGGATCTCTTTATATTCTCAACTTCTATCTCAATCTAAGCATAACCTCAAAACTCAATCTTGATAAATATCTAGTGTTTTCGATATAGTTTGTCAAGGTTTTTAGTGCTCAATTCTTTTGGCACAGAGAATATTTAATTTATTCCAACTTCAGCAATCCATTTCAACTTTAGGGATATTAAGGTATATTCATAGAAATCCGAGAGGATGATCAGGGATTCGAGAGGATAGCAATAAAGGGGTGAAGGTTGATCGTATCAAAAGGAAACAGCTTGCTGGAAGAAAGATCACAGCTGCGAGAGGCTGTGCGGAAAGCATATCTTACGCCTGAAGCCGCATGCGTGAATGGCTTACTCAAAACGGCTTCCCTGTCATCGACTCAACTGGCATCCATTGAAAAACGCACACGCGTTCTGATTCAAAAAGTACGGAAAGCGCACGCATCCCAAGTAACACTGGAAACATTTCTAGCCGCTTATGATCTTTCTACGCAAGAAGGGATCGTCTTGATGTGCCTAGCTGAGGCCCTGTTGCGTATTCCCGATGCGAAAACCGCCGACGATCTTATTCGCGACAAGTTAATGAATGTAGATTGGCTCCAAAAAATAGGCAGTGGCGATTCCTTTTTGACCAATGCACCCACCTGGGGGCTCATGCTTACAGGCAAAACTCTCAAGTTCACGGAAGGGGATGATCAAGATCCAACCCATCACCGTGTCTTTAAGAGTCTCATTCGAAAGAGTGGCGAACCGGTTATCCGTCAGGCGATCCGCCAAGCCATGCGTATTCTAGGCCGCCAATTTGTCATGGGAGATACAATCCAGTCGGCCATTAAGCGTGCACAGGGGATGGAGAAAAAAGGATATAGCTACTCCTATGACATGCTGGGGGAGGCTGCCTGCACAGAACGTGATGCTCAAAGATACTTTGACGCCTATAAAGAAGCCATAGAAACCATCGGAGAAACCGATCACCAAGGCGGCATCTCTATTAAGCTCTCGGCCTTGCATCCCCGTTATGAAGTGCCTCAGTATAAGCGGGTCATGACCCAACTAGTGCCCAGGGTTTTGGAGTTGGTCAATTTGTGCCGGGAAAAGGAGATTCCCTGTACTATTGATGCCGAAGAAGCCGAGCGCTTGGATATTTCATTAGATGTGTTTGAAGCCGTTTATCGGGACAAAGCGCTCCAGAATTGGGACAAATTTGGCCTTGTGGTTCAGGCTTATCAAAAACGAGGACTCCCGGTCATTCGGTGGCTTGCCGAACTATCAAAGGCTTATAAGCGGCAAATCCCCATACGATTAGTAAAAGGGGCCTATTGGGATAGTGAAATCAAGCTGGCCCAGGAAAAAGGACTATCAGGATATCCCGTCTTCACACGCAAATCGTCCACAGATGTCTCTTATGTTGCCTGTGCCAAAGAACTCTTGAAGCACGGCCCCCTAGTTTATCCTCAATTTGCCACCCACAATGCCCATACAGTTTCCACAATTTTAGAATTACTGGATACAAAAACGGCCCACTTTGAGTTTCAGCGGATCCATGGCATGGGGGAAGTGCTCTACGAAACAATTAAAGAGTCCTTTGATGTGCCGGTCCGTATCTATGCCCCCGTGGGTATCTATAAGGATCTGCTACCTTATTTGGTCAGACGCCTTTTGGAAAATGGCGCAAATACTTCTTTTGTGAATAAACTCACCGATTCCACCATCAGCCTGGACATTTTGGCAAAAGATCCATTAGCAAAAGTCAAAGGCTTCCAAGAAAAACCCCATCCGGCAATCCCTTTGCCACGAGATCTCTTTGAGCCAGAACGCGCCAACGCTATGGGATTGGACCTGACAGATGTGGATAGATTGCGCCACTTAAAGTCTCAGATGGATCCCTTAGAGAAAAAGTCTTACACTGCCGGCCCCTTCATCAAGGGGAAGCTCATTATATCGGAAAATAAGTCAGAGTCATATGAACCAGCCCGCCACTCTCAAAAACTGGGGGAAGTACATTGGGCGACAGACATCCATATTGAAGAAGCTCTCAAGACAGCCAGATCTGGATTTGCAGACTGGTCAAAGGTTTCACTTGAGAAACGAGCCGCCATACTTAATAAAGCTGCGGCGCTTTTAGAGGAAAGAATCCCCCAATTCATCTCTCTTATCGTGCGAGAAGGGGGGCGCACGCTAGGGGACGCGCTCTCAGAGGTAAGAGAAGCCATCGACTTTTGTCGCTATTATGCGGTTCAAGCCAGAGAAGACTTACTGGACAAAGCACTTCGTGGCCCAACAGGAGAAACCAACGTGCTCAGCTCTATGGGACGGGGCACTTTCGTCTGTATAAGTCCCTGGAATTTTCCTTTGGCCATCTTTATGGGGCAAATGACAGCGGCCCTGGTGGCGGGCAACAGTGTGATCGCTAAACCGGCGAGCCAAACGCCTATGATTGCCTTAATGGCCGTTAAACTGCTTCATGAGGCAGGCGTCCCCGTTAATACATTAACACTCTTACCGGCTTCAGGATCCCTAATCGGATCAAAGCTTCTGCCTGATCCTCGCGTAAATGGTGTGGTGTTCACGGGGTCGACGGAAACCGCCTGGACTATCAATCAAACTTTGGCCCAGAAAAAAGGCACAATAATCCCCTTTATCGCCGAAACGGGCGGCATTAATGCCATGATCGTGGATTCTTCGGCCCTCTTAGAACAAGTCGTCCATGATGTGATTGTTTCGGCTTTTCAGAGTGCTGGCCAGCGTTGTTCTGCTCTCAGGATCCTTTATATCCAGGAAGACATTGCAGATGCCCTACTGGAAATGCTTATTGGTGCTACGGCAGAACTTACCATGGGCGATCCCGGGCTCCTAAAGACCGATATCGGGCCCGTTATTGATAAAGGAGCCCAAGAATCATTGTTGGCCTATGCCCAAAAGCGTGTCCAATCTGGTAAACTTTTATATAAGCTGCCTCTCCACGGCACGCTGGGGTCGGGTTCCTTTGTTACACCCCACATATTTGAATTGGAGAAAGCAGAGGATCTTACCTGCGAAATCTTTGGACCCATGCTCCATGTGGTCCGGTATAAAGCCAACCAGCAAGATCAAGTGATCGCATCCATTAATGGAACGCACTATGGTCTAACCTTTGGCATCCACAGTCGCATTGAAAGAACCATAGAGTATATTCAGTCCAGGGTCCAAGCCGGCAACATTTATGTAAACCGAAGCATCATAGGTGCCGTCGTGGGCGTCCAACCCTTTGGCGGCCACGGCCTCTCAGGAACGGGGCCCAAAGCAGGCGGCCCCCATTATCTGGCACGTTTTACGACTGAGAAAACAGTTACCGTTGACACCACAGCCTCCGGTGGCAATGCCACGTTGCTGACCCTGGGAGAAGACTAAGAATTTAGTTTACAGAAGACCAAAACCGTGCAAATCTGAAGTCGAACTTCAATATTGCAAGGGTTTTGAGATATGATACCGCGCCAACTAGAGCCAGAGCTCCGCTTATCAGCCAAAAAGTATCCAGTTGTAACTGTGATGGGCCCACGCCAATCCGGAAAAACAACCCTCGTTCGTAATACATTTAAGGCCAAACCTTATGTGAATCTTGAAATTCCTGAAACACTTGAACTTGCTGAGTATGATCCAAAAGCCTTCTTTTCCCATTATCCCGAAGGTGCCATTATCGATGAAATTCAAAAATGTCCAAAGTTGCTATCCTATATTCAGGGGATTGTTGACGAGTCAGATCAAAAGGGACAGTTTATTCTTACTGGAAGTCAGCAACTTTCCCTATCTGAGGGCATTACCCAGTCTCTAGCAGGCAGAACAGCAGTGCTGACCCTTCTTCCTTTGACCATAGAAGAGTTAAAGAGAGAAAGTCTTTTAAAAAAAACGACTGATGAAATTCTACTCACTGGGTTTTTTCCACGCATCTATAGGGATGATCTTGATCCAGTTAAGGCATCCGGTAACTATATTCAAACGTATTTAGAACGTGATGTAAGACAACTTATTAACTTGAAAGACTTTAGAAGCTTTCAGCGATTTCTAAAATTATGCGCGGGAAGGATTGGCCAGTTATTGAACTATCAAAATCTTTCCAATGAGGTCGGCGTTTCAAGCCATACCATTAAACACTGGATTGCTGTGC
>Ga0209665_1001392_pt1 | contig 13811 bp, 14 predicted proteins | sample SaaInlV_200m_DNA_2_FD_184675 | JGI IMG/M metagenome (GOLD analysis project Ga0209665, IMG submission 184675) | Marine microbial communities from expanding oxygen minimum zones in the Saanich Inlet - Saanich Inlet SI074_LV_135m_DNA (SPAdes) (version 2) | ecosystem: Environmental > Aquatic >... | reverse complement strand
TCAACTTCATCTACAAACAAAATTACAGGTTTGCCTTCTTTTTCAGCATATTTTCTTGCCATGGCAAATAATTTAGAGACATTTTTTTCAGCCTCACCTAACCATTTGCTCATCATAGATGATGCATCTACATTAATGAAATAGCCATCCATTTCATTTGCGGTAGCTGCTGCAAGCATAGTTTTACCAGTTCCAGGAGGACCGTAAAGCAACATACCTTTTGGCCAACCAAGTGGAAACAAATCAGGTCTTTTAGTAGGATAAACAATAGATTCACGTAATGCACTTTTAGCATCATCTAATCCGATTACTTGTTCCCAAGTAACATCGGGTTTTTCTTTCATGATTAATTCTTCAAAATCATTTTCGTTTTCTTGTCTCTGAACAGATTTTTTCTGTTCGTCATCAGAGGCTTTAGGATCTACGGCAGGTTCTACGCCATGAGACTGTTGTAATGCACTAATTCGGTTATGATATGAATTACATCGGTCTTTGTAAATTTGATTTAGTTTACTGTTTGGATAAAGTTGTAATAATTTTACCAAGGAATCAATTGCATGCTGATAATGAGTAATGGCCATACCACGAGCACCTTGTGAATCAAATTTAATAGCCTCAGAAGCGTATTTGCTTGCTGTGTTTTCTAATTCTTGGGGGGCTAAACTCATCGTAATTACCTAGTGTTATCTCCTTTAGAATTTGCTAGGTATCCTACTGGGTTAATCTCTGTAACAAAATTGGTTAAATTAATTGCACTAGATGGAATTGGGAAGTCACAGTAATCACTCAGGATACAAAAGACATTACATCACTTGAGAAAAGTCAGGTTTCTCAAAATCAGGCATGTGGGTTCTTTTTGGCATCTTATTTTTTGCATCTTTTTTTTCATGAGTTTTGAAGTGTATTTTCAAACGTTTTTCTTCTACAAATTTTAAACCACAGATAAGACAATCGAACACATAGAATATGTCATAAAGTAATACTTTAGTTTTAGCTTGTAGATTATACCGATGAATTAAACTCATTTTTGATATTAATTGCACATGTTTCATGCTTGTCATAGTCAGGGCCATCATGATAATTATTTTTAAAATCAGATTTATCTGAAATATTAGTATGCATGTCTTTTACTTTGTTAATAGAATCCTCAGCAGAAATTATCAATTCAGAAATTTCATCATCTAAATCATTTACAGAACTGCCAGTATCAGAAATTATAGATACAAAGTACTTTAGAAGGGAATTCATTTCTTTTTTATCAGAATATTTTTGTAGCATAAAATCAGCAATTCCAACGATTTTATCTAAATCTTGTAATTCATCTACAGTAAGTTTGTCAATTTTATGAGCATCAGAATTACTAACATCAGATAATTTTTTATCGATTTTTGAAGATATCGCCTTAATACGCTCAAAGTCTTTTGAAAAATTTCTTTTAGAATTAAGCAATGTCAAGTATTGCACAATCTAAAAAAATCAAGATTAGGATACTGCTTACTTATTTTACAGTCTGCCATCAATTTTACTTCATCAAGCAAAAGTGCAGATTCTTTATTTGATTGAATGAAATCAAAACTGGCAAGTGTAAGTGCAGCAGAATCTAAAACAATACTACCCAAATGAACAGATAGTTCAGATAATTTTTGGCTACAATTAGGAAGAATTTCAAATAATTGTGCACTAATAGTCCTAATAATTGGGATTGAAGAAGGCAAAACCTCAGGGATGCTATACACTCCAGAGATAGATGTAGTTATTTTTTGAATTTGTAACAAAATATCTAAAGAAAAAAGCATCTTTTGTTCTAATTTGATTGCTTTACGATGAGATTCATCATCTTCATCAAAATCATACGTTAAATCATTATTTGATTTTTTAATATCATTTCTTTTTGTTTCAAGTATATCGATAATCTCACCTAGTAAATTAAGAGAATACTCCAATCTAGGTACAAGTGTAACTGAATGAGATATGTTTTCTGAAGGTAATGAATCAACATTACAATTAACTAACATAGTGATAATTCTCAAAATTTTGTATATCAGGCTAATGTCACAATTAATTCAGTAACTACAGTGACACCTATCAGCAGATACAATTTTGATTTTTTTTGAGTATTTGTGTAAAGGAATTTAGCTCTCGATTTTACCTAAGAACAAAGCAAGTAAAAACATGGTCAATGAGCATGCATTAACTGTCAGTTTGGAAGAATTTGGATTAAGCAAATACGAATCACAGGCATATGTTGCACTTATTGCCAAAGGAACCGTTGCAGCAAGTGAATTGGCATATTATTCAGAAATTCCACGAACCAAAATTTATCCAACTCTATTAAAATTAGAAAATAAAAAATTAGTAATAATTTCCAAAAGCAAACCAATAATGTGTACAGCAATTGCACCTGAAGATGCATTTGATGGAATAATCCATGAACAAATCAACAAAGTAAATGCAATGAATTCACTAGTATCGAATCTAAAAAAAGCAAGTGAAGAGAGTAGAAAATCAAGAGGGTCAGTAGAGAAAAGATATTTCCACATTGGAGCAAATAGTGTTGTAGATCAACTCCAAACTATGATTGAAGGTTCAAAATCATCAATTAAAATAATGACTGACCAATGGGGATTTGGATTATTAGCAGAGTGTAAGGAACAGATACTATCAGTATTACGTAGGAATTTAGATGTCAAAGTGTTAATTTCACCAGGACAAATATGTTCAGAATTATATAGAAAAATTCCAGACGGTGTTGAAATCAGAGCAACAGAGATTACACAAAATTGTTTTATTTTTGATGAAACTGAATTACTAATAGTAGATAACACTAATGGGAAAGGTGCAATCTTTTCATCAACTGAAATATTAGGAATTAATCAAGAAAAAATATTTTCAAACATGTGGAAAAATGCAATAAAAACTAAAGCTCTTGCAGATATGACAAAAACAGAGGCACAGGAAATTTATAAGATAATTAAAATAATTAACGAAAACGGTCTAACACATATTCTGAATTCAGCAATGGTTTCCAAAAAAATAGAACATGACATGTTCAAATTATTAGAAAAAAATGGAGTCACCTTAAAATCAAAATCACTTGATGATATTATTGAAATCATGGATGCGGTATTACAAATTACATGTTCAGGGCATGTGAATTTTGAAGCAAACAACAAAAACATTACAATAGAATCAAAATTAAACAGTGGACATTCTCTTCCTTGGGCATCAGTTCTAGAAGGTTGTCTTCAAAAACAAGGTTACAAAACAAGAACAATTTATCAAAACAACTCCCAAAAAGGAGAAAAAGTCCTCATCAAAATAACTAAAAACTAAAATCAGACAGCAAAGTGCAAAAAAGTCTTGATTGATGAAAAAATTAAAGAGTTAGGCATAGAATTGCCAGATCCTCCAACTCCCGCAGGATCCTACATTCCAGTTGTAAAAACAGGTAATCTGCTATTCATTTCAGGACAAATTCCAATGGAGAATGGAAAAGTACTCTTTACAGGAAAAGTTTCAGATGAAAATTTAGAAACTGCTCAAAAATCAGCTAAAATGTGTGCAATCAACATTTTAGCACAAATCAAAAGAGAAACAGGAGACTTTGAAAAAGTTTCAAGAATTGTAAAATTATCAGGATTTGTAAACTCCACACTAGAATTCACACAACATCCAAAAGTTATCAATGCTGCATCAGATTTATTTTTTGAAATATTTGGCAATAAAGGAAAACATACAAGAATTGCAATGGGTGCAGGTAGTCTACCACTTGACTCAATGACTGAAATTGATGCAATTGTAGAAGTAACAGAATAATTGAGATATAAAAAATGGCATTAAGAAATTATATTTTAAAAAATTTGTGGCTCCAAGTTGTAATTTCTTTAATCATTGGACTAGGAGTGGGATTAATTTTAGGAGATGATGTTGGAGTCGGTATAGAAGATGATACTTTAGATTTTGCTACATCATATCTTTCAATTCCAGCCAACATATTTTTGAGTTTAATTTACATGATCATAGTTCCGTTAATTTTTACATCAATTGTTGTAGCAGTAAATGCCTTAGGTGCTACAGATAAACTGAAAACTTTGGGGTTGGGGGTATCGACATATTTTGTAATCAGTACAACAATTGCAATTCTTGTAGCAGTACTCCTGTCATCAATTATAGCTCCAGGAAGTCTAATTGATATTGCTGCAATGCAAGAATCATATGATCTTTCTGATAATGAAATGAAAATCAATGAAGGCTTTTCTTTAGATGATATTCCAAATGCAGTATCAAACATAATTCCAAGAAATCCTATTACTTCATACCTTGAAGGGCAAATGTTTAGCATTTTGATATTTGCTTTGATTGTAGGAATGTCAATGGCCGCACTTCCAAAAGAATCAACTAAACCACTTTTAGATATTCTGGAATCAGTTCAAAAAATTACATTACATATTTTATTATTTTCAATGAAAATTGTACCGTTTGCAGTTTTTGGCTTGATTGTTGGAATGGTCTCCAAAGTAGGCATAGAATCAATGGCAGGTTTAGGAGTGTACATGGGAACAGTGGTACTTGGACTAGGAGTTATGGTGTTAGTTTACGCTTTAATCGTAAAGATAGTAGCAAAGAGATCAATATTTTCAACATTTTCAAAATTCCGTAATCCACAAACTGTATCATTTTCAACAGCTAGTTCAATGGCAACAATGCCTGTGACATTAAAAACGGCAGATGAAGATTTGAAAATAAATCCAGAAGTCTCAAAATTTGTAATTCCATTTGGAACTACTGTAAACATGGATGGTACAGCATTGTATCAAGTAATAGCTGTCTTCTTTTTAGCACAGCTCTTTTCAATTGAATTAAGCATACTAGCCATATTTGTAATCATCATAACCTCTCTTTTGGCATCTATTGGGACTCCTGCAGTACCAGGGGCTGGAACAATTGTCTTATCTACAATACTCATTACAGTGGGTATTCCTCCAGTTGGAATTTTGTTGTTACTATCAGTAGATAGAATTTTAGATATGATTAGAACCATGGTTAACGTTACAGGTGATCTTACGGCATGCTGTGTGTTTGATAAAATAACAAAAAAATAAAATATCTAAATAAAATCCATAAGAAAAAAAATTAAGTAATTTTTTGTAATTTCATTTCACGTCTAAGTTTGAAAGCAGTTAGTCCTGCAAAACTAAAAATCATTACCAAACCAGCGTATGCCAAAACTTGACTATACTCTATTAGTACTGCAGATACACCTGTTCCAACAAGTCCTGGAAGCAATGATAATGCATAGAGCCACCAACCACAACAGCCAAGTGGAACTAGAGAGAAAAATGAAAAAAACGATGTAGTAGCTACGCTGCCAGAATTTCCACCAAATGCTTTTTTCTTTACGTTTAATTTACAACCCAAAAGTTTGCTTTTCTCAGATAAGAAAATCTGCAATCCAATTCCAACTCCCATTCCAATTATTACAATGGTGTTTAGTTGAAATGCAGCATTAACTGCATCATACGGCTCTAATGCAGGAGTTGTAATTACAACTACAGTTAGATAAAGTACTATTGTAATTACCCCAACTAGAATTGCCTTTGAAATTGGTTTCACTAATCAACACCAAAAACTAGCGTATCAGGATGAAATGCAACCCATGCAAACCAAAATCCAGGCTCAATTGCCATTCTTTTCAATTGTTTTCCTTCATGTTCGCCAGAAACTGCCATCCCATCATAATTCCATTGGGAATTTGTTTGTGTATCAAAAATAACACCATCAGAGTATTCAAAATTTAAAACCACTCCATCAAGGCTTCTCTCAAAAGCACGAGAATTTTGAGAATATAATGAAACCAACATTACTGGAACATCATCAATGAAATCATTTACAATAATGTTTGATTCAATGTCATTTTGTTTGTAAGCTTTGTATGTTTCATCTTGATTGAATCCAAGAATTATTTCTTTTGGATATATCCTGTCATCACTATACTCTACTGGAAACATTATTCGTGGTTCAGTGTAATATTTCCCATAAGGATCAGTCGCATACGAACGCAAGTGTCCTGTATCAGTAGTTAATACCAGAGTATCAGGATGTAAAATTTTCCAATCCCCCCAAGTAATCACATCAAAGGGAACCAAATCAAGTTCATACCCAGTTAGTTCACCCGTAACTGCCATTCCAAGTGCTTGGCTCCAATATGATTCAGTAAGTCGGTCATACATCAGCAAATTACTATTGTATAATTTTCCAGAAGTTCCAAACTCAACTGTCTCTCCATCAATTATTCGTTCAAAGACTTGATTGGTATAGCAAAGAGGACAATAAGTTACAGATACAGGAGTGTCTCCAACTGTATCATTTACAATTTCATGCCAAACCAAAACAAAAAGAGGGTATGCTTTTGTTTCACCATTAATTTCCAATCCAATTACAGTATCAGAATCAGACATGAAATCAGCATCTTCAGCATTTGTAAATACAGGGTTATCAATTGATGGAATTCCATCTTTTGGCGGGCCACCGCCTTTGATTTTATCAAGTGGAATGAGATGTTTAACACCATTTGTTTCCATTATTTCAAGCTCAAGAGGCTCAAAATTTTGAGATTCGCCAGAATTTGCAAAAATCACACGAGGTGTAGAAGTATCTTCAAATGAAATTGCAACTACCACAAGAACAATACCAATAATTGTAATTGGAGTTAATAATTTTAAATTCAATTTGAAATAATTTCATTAGTAAATTATTAAAAAATTCTCCCAACTTTGCTTTTAATTTGGATAAATCCTTTTAATGAAATTCAAATGGAATGACTCATGAACACAGAAGCGATTCTGAAAGGAAATACACTGCACGATATAACCCACTGGGGATTAAGAGCTGTAATTGGCGCAATCTTTATCGTACATAGTTTAAAGAAATTTGATCCAAGTTGGCAAGAGTGGTTAATCAGCATAGGTATTCCGCCAGAAATGCAATTACCAATAGCATTAGCTGAATTCATTGGAGGAATATTCCTGTTTACAGGAATATTAACTAGAATTACAGGATCTGTATTTGCAGTAATTTTACTGGGAGCAATATTTCACATCAGATGGGAAAGCGGATTTTTTGTTTCAAAAGGAGGATGGGAATGGGATTTAGTAATGCTTGCAGTAGTCATTACGATAATTGCCGCAGGTCCTGGAAGAATATCAATAGCCCACGCAGTTAAAAAAATTCCTAGATTCTTACAATGATTATTTTATTTTTTTATTTAATTCGGTAAGGAATTGTTTTATTTTTGGTTTTGGAACTACTGCACCACATGCTTTATCATGTCCACCACCAGAACCACCAAGACTAGTGGCCAATAGATTAACAATTTTTCCCAAATGAACTTTACAATTTTTAGAGCCTCTGACTGAAACGGCATAAATTCCATGATCAACTCTTTCTTTGTACGCAACACCGACATCTTTTCCAGACAATCCCATCACAAAGTTAACAGCTCCACTTGCACCTGCATCTAAAATTTCCATATGTCCAAGATTAGTCATGGTTTTCAAGCCTTGTTTTACTTTGGCAATCATTTGAGATAATTTTTCAACTTGAATTTGAGCAAATTCAAAAGTGTTAGGGATATCATGAGGGAATTTTGATTCAGATAATTCCTCAACTAAGTATTGTAAGTAGTCAGGTTCACGTTGACGTCCAACAATATTGTATGTAAGAACTGTGGCACTGATTAATGCAAATTGTCTATCATAAATTTGAAGTAGTTTTGAACCCAATGGTCTATCTTCCATATAATCAGTAATAGCAGCACATGTTGCAACAAACGAAGCATGATCATTTAATTTTGATTTGAATGCATAGTAAACTTGTACAGTAGTACACTCATTGATGTCATGGATTACTTTGACCTTAATCTTTTTCAATGCAGTTACAACAGTAGGATCAATGTCATGATGATCAATGTATGTTACATCAACCTTATTTTTTCTAAGAGTTGTTAAGATATCAATAAATTCATCTTGAGTTTTTTTACTTAAACCAAGATCACAAATGTATAATGACTTTAATTTTTCATCACGAACTACTTGGTTCAATGCTTCCATTTGTCCAGGATAATCAACTAACATTGAATCTCCACCAAATGCTTGACGAATTAATGCAGCAGAACTGATTCCATCATTGTCTTCTTTATGAGAAATACAAATGACTCTGTTGCGGGAATTTTTAGTTGTTTTTTTAGGTGCTGTTTTCTTGGTAACTTTTTTAGTTGTTTTTTTAGGTGCTGTTTTCTTGGTAACTTTTTTAGTTGTTTTTTTAGGTGCTGTTTTCTTGGTAACTTTTTTAGTTGTTTTTTTAGGTGCTGTTTTCTTGGTAACTTTTTTAGTTGTTTTTTTAGGTGCTGTTTTCTTGGTAACTTTTTTAGATTTAGAAACAGCCATTCTGATTAGAAACGTTATGAACCTTATTTAAATTAAGAATGGGGTTTCAAGATTTCTTAAAATGATTTTTGATATTTTGATTTACCAAAGAACTAGAATCAACATAGACGTCATAAAATGACACACCTTCCATTTGAGTTTGATTATCAATTTTTTGGATTTTTTCTAATTCCTCATGGGATGCATTTAGTATCAAATCATCTAATTTTTGCAAATGCTTTCGTTCTGCTGGAGTCAATTAATTTTTTATTAAAAATTTTCATTTATCGTCAAAAGTTGGCATATTAGACTAATTACTAAACTTCATAGACATCTTTTTGGCGAAAACATAATAGAAGAATTTTTGCTAGGCTCAATATGGAAACCAAAAACATAGGTTTACGCGGAATTGAAGTAGCAGATACCAAGATTTCAAACATTGATGGAGATAAAGGAAAGCTCATTTATCGAGGATATGATATTTTAGAACTTACAGAAAATTCTACTTTTGAAGAAACAGCATATTTGCTGTTATACGATAGTTTACCAACAAAATCACAATTAGATGAATTTAATTTAAAATTAGTTGAAGCAAGATACATTCCAAAACAGATGCAAAAAAACATGGGAAATTGGAGAAAAGATGCAGATCCAATGGATATGTTACAAGCATTTGTCTCAGCACTTGCAGGGTATTATGATGAAGAATTTTCAAATAAAGATGCCAGTTATGACAAGGCAATTAATCTGATTGCCAAAGTTCCAACAATTGTTGCCAGTTGGCAAAGAATAAGAAATGGTTTGGAGATCATGGAACCTGATTCATCACTAAGTCATGCTGCAAACTTTCTTTACATGATGACAGGAGAGAAACCAGATCCAGAAGTAGAGAAGATTTTTGACACATGTTTAATTCTTCATGCAGATCATACATTCAATGCATCTACATTTACTGCAAGACAAGTTGCATCAACTAGAGCACACATGTATTCAGCATCAAGTGCAGCAATTGGGGCATTAAGTGGGGAATTACATGGAGGTGCAAATACTGAAGTAATGAAAATGTTATTAGAAATTGGAGAAATAGACAAAGTTCAACCATGGATTAAAGAAAAAATGAGTATTGGAGATAGGATTATGGGAATGGGTCATGCAGTTTACAAAACATATGATCCTAGAGCAGTAGTTCTAAAAGAATTGTCAAGAAAACTAGCAGGAAAAATCAATGAACCATGGTTTGACATGACAGAGAAAATTGAAACATCTACAATATCTGAAATGAAGTTACAAAAAAATAAGGATATTTATCCAAATGTGGATTTGTATAGTGCATCAATTTACTACATGTTAAAAATTCCAATGGATCTTAATACACCAATATTTGCAATTTCAAGAGTAGTAGGATGGGCAGCTCATATCATTGAAGAGAAATTTGCAGAGGCAGCACCAAAGCCGGCATTGTATAGACCAAAAGCAACCTATGTTGGAAAGTATTGTGGTCCAGAAGGATGTAAATATGAAACACTAAACTTGAGAAAATAATTTTAATTTCTAGTACTAAGCCAATCTTTTGCTTTAGAATTTACATCGTGCTTGTACAATACTTCAAAAACCATATCGTAAAATGTAATGCCTTTTTTTTGTGCTTGATCATCAAGCCATTTTATACCATCTGCTAATTCTGGATCATATTCAGAGAATTCAACTAATTCATCGACCATTTTAGAAAAGAATGCATGTGATTCAAGCATATGAACATCTTTCAATTCATGATCATAAATGAAGTATTCAAAAGATATAGACAAAATAGTCACTTTTTCGTTGTAATACGCCTAGAGATTATCCAAGATAGAACTTGTAAGGGTAAATGATACAAAACCATGCCAAATACAATACGCTGGTGAGAATAAACAAAGCAAAAGAGCTTAAGACCAACAACGATTAGTTATTTGGTGACAGCTCATTTGCAATCTATACCAACTATACATATGAAATTCATAAAAAAATAATCATTCAACATCATTGACAACAGGGCATGTTCGATTAGAGCGATCATGTAAGATATACAATAAATTTCTCAAATTTTTGTAAAAATCTTAAAAATATGGCAAAAATGGGATTTCAGGAATTAAAAATGAAATTTTTGAAGAGATCAGATTACAATGAGGATATTGAAGACTAGATTTATTTACTATGCACAAAATTTGAGATCAATTATGGCAAGTATAGACAATGCTGGAATTGCAATAGCTATTGGAATTCTAGTTATCTTTTTAGCAGTATCAGCCACATTGAGTACAGCTCAAGATGCAGGTCCTGTTGTGACAGCCCCAACAATCTCAAAAACTGTAGAAAAAGAGGTTCAAGTAGAATCAACTACAAGTGTTGAAGATAAAGCAGCAATGGAAGCTAAAGCAGCAATGGAAGCTAAAGCAGCAATGGAAGCTGAAGCAGAAGCTAAAGCAGCAATGGAAGCTAAAGCAGAAGCTAAAGCAGCAATGGAAGCTGAAGCAGAAGCTAAAGCAGCAATGGAAGCTGAAGCAGAAGCTAAAGCAGCAATGGAAGCTAAAGCTGAACCACAAACACATGTTGTTGACGTCCCAATAGGAACCTCAGTTCCAGGATGTGAAGAAACAAATGCATGCTTTTCACCAGCAGATATCACAATCAATGCTGGAGATACAGTATCATGGGATAACATAGACACAGCAGCACATACTGTAACTAGTGGAAGTCCAGCTGATGGACCATCAGGTGTCTTTGACAGCAGCCTACTAATGGCAAGTGCAACTTATGCATTTACATTTGAAGATGCTGGAAATTATGACTACTTTTGTATGGTACATCCATGGATGGTAGGCACTGTTTCAGTAAGCTAACCAAAATTTTTCCTTTTTTCTTATTTTATTTGATTTTTACGTATTGTTCGGTTATATGCCACACCAAATCTATGGGTTTCATCTCTAGCGTGCTGTAGTATTTTCAAAGAGGATTTTGTTTTTGGAATTACAATAGGATTTTTATTTTTTGGAACATAGATTTCTTCATTTTCTTTTGCTAGAGATATGCAAGGTAATTTCAAACCTAATGATTGTAAAGAGTTCAAAGCAGCACTGAGTTGCCCTTTACCTCCATCAATTAATATCAAATCAGGTAATTCAGAATTTTCTTCTAGTAACCTATAGTATCTTCGTTTGATAACCTCACTAATCATTGCAAAATCATCTCGTCCAGTTACAGTTTTAATTTTAAATTTACGATAACCAGATTTATCAGGTTTTCCTCCAACAAATCGTGCCATAGAGCCCACTGCAAATTCTTCACCATGATTTGAAATATCAAAACATTCAATGATATTAGGAATAACTGGGAGACGTAAAATATCTTTTAATTCAACTAGGCCAGGATCACCACCTTTTTGATGAATTAATGTAATATTTTTTAGAATTAAATTAATGATATCTTTTTTCTTTCCTTTATGAGGAAGAATTATTTTTACAATAAATCCAGCTTGTTCAGAAAGTAAGGATTCCAATAATTTTTCATTCTCAGGTAGTTCACTAACAAGAATAAATTTGGGAATTTTATGTGTAGAATAATACTGATAAAGAAAATTTGAAAAAGAATTATCACCAACTAAATCAAAAAAGAACTTGTCACTATCTCTAATTACACCATTGATCATTCTGAAATTCATAACAACAGCTGTTTGTTCTTGAATTTCTATGCCAAAATATTCTTCATCAGAATTTTTAACATATTCCATGTTTTGTTTTGTTTGAAGACTTCCCAATCGGATTAAAGTATCACGAATATCTTTTGCACGCTCAAATTGCTCCAGTTTTGCTGCCTGATTCATCTCTTCTTCTAATTTTTTTGTAAAAATCTTTGTTTGGTTTTTTCCTTTTAGGACTTGCTCCAAAGAATCAACGTGTTTAGGATACCTCTCCTGTGCATCTTTGAATTCACATGGACCCTCACAATTGCCCAAATGATATTCCAAGCATACTTTTTTTGGCAAAGTTTTACAAATTCTAATTTGAAATGCTTTACGTAACGTTCCAATTGTAAGTAGTTTTGAGCTACCTTGAGTAAATGGGCCAAAAGTTTTTCCTTTACCTAAAAATTTTCCATCTCTAGTTCTTCTAGATACCAGTAGACGAGGATATTTTTCATCTGAAATTCTCAGATACGTGTATCTTTGTTGATCTTTTAATTCAATGTTAAAGCGTGGACGGTATTTTTTGATCATGTTTGATTCTAAAAGAAAAGCTTCACTTTCATTATCAGTTAAAATAAATTCAATGTCAGAAATATTTTCTACCAGTTTCTGAGTTTTATAATTTTGATTTTTATTAAAATATGAACGTACACGATTCTTCAAATTCTTTGCTTTTCCAATATAGATAATTTTTCCATCAGAATCCTTCATCAAATAAATGCCAGGGTTTGTAGGAATGTTAATTATGGAAATATCAAAAGTCATTTTTTTAATAATTTCTTCAAATATTTTCCAGTATAGCTTCCAGGGGATTTAGAAACATCTAGAGGGGTTCCAACAGACACGATTCTACCACCCTCATCACCACCTTCAGGTCCAAGATCAATTAACCAGTCTGAATTTTTAATCACGTCCATGTTATGCTCAATTACTACAACAGTATTTCCTAAATTTGCTAACCGATTAAGCACATCCAGTAATTTTTGAACATCAGCAAAATGCAGTCCAGTTGTAGGCTCATCTAAAATATAGAGAGTCTTGCCAGTACCGCGTTTTGATAATTCAGATGCAAGCTTTACACGCTGAGCTTCACCGCCAGACAAAGTAGTTGAGGATTGACCTAGTTTGATATAACCCAATCCAACATCATAAACAGTTTGTAATTTTCTTTGAATGGAAGGGATATTTTCAAAGAAGTTTAATGCTTCATAAACAGTCATACCTAAAATATCAGAAATATTTTTCCCTTTGTATAATACAGATAATGTTTCAGTATTGTATCTTTTTCCTTTACATTCATCACACTTTACATAAACATCAGATAAAAATTGCATTTCTATTTGTTTGACACCATCGCCATCACAAGCAAAGCATCTACCAGCAGTTACATTAAATGAAAATTGTCCAGGAGCATAACCACGTTCTTTTGATAATGCAGTGTTTGAATATAATTCTCGAATTGGAGTAAATGCACCAATGTAAGTAGCAGGGTTAGAACGAGGGGTTCGACCAATCGGGGATTGATCAATTGCAATTACCTTATCAATATTTTCCAAACCAATTATTTCTTTATGAGCCCCAGTCCTAACATTGGATTTAGAAAAATGATTTTCTATAGATTTAAGCAAAATATCATTAATCAAAGTTGATTTTCCAGAACCAGATAC
>Ga0209665_1001362_pt1 | contig 14108 bp, 8 predicted proteins | sample SaaInlV_200m_DNA_2_FD_184675 | JGI IMG/M metagenome (GOLD analysis project Ga0209665, IMG submission 184675) | Marine microbial communities from expanding oxygen minimum zones in the Saanich Inlet - Saanich Inlet SI074_LV_135m_DNA (SPAdes) (version 2) | ecosystem: Environmental > Aquatic > Marine... | reverse complement strand
AATCGAGGTTGAGTTCTTTGAATATAACTCTCAGTGATTCCTTGTTTTGAATGATTAAGAACTGCACCAATACTGTTGATATCGTACCCTCTTTCAGCTGCAACTGTAGCAACAGTTCGCCTTAAATCGTGTGCAGTAAATGTAAACCCTATTTCTTCTGAGACTCTTTTAAAGGTTTTACTAGCTGTAATTGGTTTTAACTTCCGGACGTTACTTTGAAAAACATACTTATTACCTTGAGATATTCGTCTTTCAAAAATAAGCTTTGTGTTATCAGTCATAGGTAAAGTGTGATCTCTACTATTCTTTGTGTTAAATACAGTAAATCTCTCATTCATTAAATCAACAGAATCCCATTTAAGGTTCAAAGCTTCTTCAAGCCTAAGTCCACAATGAATAAGAAGCCATATTAAGTCTCTGTCATCACATGTTGTTCTTATGACTCCTTGAGTTTGTTCTAAACCAACAAGCTGAAGATGGTCATGTAGAACGTTTCTTTGTTGTAGGTCTAAAAATCGATCTCGAGGTTTTAGAATCTTTCTTACTTTCTTAGCTTTAAGAATAGAACATGGATTACCTTTTGGCAGTAGCTTTTCATCTCCGATATCTTCTTCAGCGAAAGAATTAAATATCGCTGTTAGATACCTGAAAGCTTTTTGAGCTTCGCCTTCCCCAATAGGATTTGAACTACTCCGATTCTTTTGCCTATTATTTCTTTTAATAGCTAATTTAATATCTTGAAAGCGATTTAAACAATCTAGCTTAGTAATCGACGCTAGAGGACGCCTTAGCCAATCAGAGAATCTTCGATTCATCACTTTATAGACATCATCCCTTGTTGAATCTTTCCATTGAACAATATTTGAATATTCATCTAACGCCTGCTGCAAAGTAAACTTTCGCATTTGAATGATTCTTTGCTGATGCCTCTTAACTTGATTGGGATTAATGCCTTGAGCAAGTTGACTTAAGATTAATTTTGTAGCTTTGCGAGCATTGCTAAGAGAAAAAAGATCCATCTTACCAATGGTGACGGTGACCACCTTACCCCCTTTGATACGGGCTTTTACCGCCCATACATGACCGTCCTTACGTACCCTTTTAAAGAGGCCAGATTGTATGTTATCTTTAATCCATTCAGTCATAATATGTCCAAAAAAGACTACATATAGACTACAGACTACACCGTAGACTACAGCATAATATGGTTATTGTATAATAAAAGTAATTGATTTTAAAGGATATTTTTATCGATGTAAGGACTCATAATCCTTTGGTCCCAGGTTCGAGTCCTGGTGGGCCCACCAATAATACAAAGCTTTTAGAGGATAATTCTTCTAGAAGCTTTTTTTATTTTTACTATAGACTACAAAATAATTTTGATTTGATAGCTTAAATTTTATAAAGTTATCATATGAAAAAACTACTACTACTTTTATTCTTAATACCTAATCTGGTGATGGCAGATTGAAACTTAATAAATTATTACTAGTATTGGCTCTTGTTTTAATAATCTTGGCGGGAATAACATGGCTAATACCAACTTAATAACTACCAAAAAATTAACTGCCATACCTCTATATATAGGCTAGGGAGATTGATTATGAAAGCTAGTGATAAAGGACTGATATGTCATTAGAGAATATATTTGGTGCTGTTGTGTTGCTAGGAATAGGCTTAGTCATACTGTTACATCCAGATAAATTTCGCTATTCATCCAAACAGATTAAGCAATTTATCTTCAGATACTGGTGGATTTCCGTATTTGTACTTCTTGGTTATTTAACGATGGGTGAGTGGAGCAACCTCTTCATCCCAACAGACTAATTTTTCCTTAAATGTATGCCTCTGACCTTGAGCACAAACCCAGCACACTTGACCTAAATATATAACACTTATAAACTAGAAGAGTAATACTTGATTAACATAAAATATGTTTGTAATCAATAAGTTATAGTATCGACAGGGGATAGAGCATCCCCCTCCTAAGGGGAGGGTCGCACGGTTGTTAAATTCGTAGATTTGATTATCGATTTAATTTCTGGAATACAAGAACCACAATTTGTTCCACATTTGAGTTTGTGCTTAAGATTCTCTAATGAGCTACCTAGTTTTATATTATCCTTTAACTCCAATTCTGCAACATCAAAACATGAGCAAATAATTTTTCCTCTGTTTTTCTGCCCTATCGGGGGTTCTGTTATTGGAGCTAAAGCCCATAGCCTTAATTCCGGTGTGAAGCTACCGTTTGTCATAACATCCTTTAGCCAATTTGATGCTAACATTTCTCCAACTAAGAAAACTGCCTCAAGCTTATCGTCACGAACAAGCACTTTTTTGTTGACTCCGGAAGACTTATCCTTGTAAGCAATTATCGGTGCTCCGGAGACAAAACCTACGGAACTTTCTAATTCCTGAATAAATTTATGATCTGGTTTTTGGCTAGAAAAGGCTTTAAAAATTACAATTGACTTACTATGACCGTATAAATTACAAAAAGCAAAATCAAACTCTTTGATATATTTTTTTAAATCATCATATTCAGATAAATTTTTATTTTTCCTCATTAAGGTCATCTGCCATGGAAAATCAACTTTTTCTAGTTTTACAGTGGCATACTTAAGTTCAGGTTGTTTTGAAATTGGATCACAGGCCGAAGTCGTAATTGCGTTCACTCCCGAGCCAGTCATATTTTGATTGCCCCAGTGCATTGGAAAAAATAACTCACCAGACCTAATATCATCATCTTGAATAACTGGAGTCATGAAATTTCCACGCTCATTACTAACTTTTACTAAATCTCCATTTTTCAAATTTCGCCTGAGCATATCTACCTCATTCATTGATAAAAAAGGTTGCTCATCATGCGCTGCCAATTGAGTTACTCTATCTGTGCGACTCATACCATGCCAATGGTCCCTTAGTCGACCTGTAATTAATCGAAAGGGTAATTTAGAATTCAGCTTATCGCTGGTAGGAAGATAGATAGTATTAATGAAGTTGGCTCTTTGAGTTTGGGTATAAAACTTATTATCGGTGTAGAGCCTATTCGTTGTTTGCTTATTTTTTATCGTAAAAGGCCATTGTTGAGGGCCCTTTTTTTCAAGAAAATCATAGCTTAGACCAGTTATATCTAGATCTCTACCTTTTGTTGTAAGCTGGTGCTCAAGGAAAATTTGTTCTGTTGACTGATAATCAAACATAATCCCTCTGCCAAGTTTTTTTTGTAATTTTTGAGCAAACTCTGTAACAATCTGCCAGTCATGTTTAGCTTCACCTGGTGCATCTATCGCCGATTTAACCCTCGTTATTCTACGTTCCGAATTTGTTACAGTACCCTCTTTCTCAGACCATGTTGAAGTAGGAAAATAGATATCAGCGTAATCCATAGTATCAATATTAGTAAAAGCATCTTGAACAATAACTAATTCAGCCTTCGATAGAGCCTTTATTACTTTTTGATTATTAGGCATCGAGTGAGCTGGGTTTGTACAAGCAATCCATACAGCTTTAATTTCACCCTTTTCAATTGACTCAAACATCTCCACTGCGGTTTTACCTGGGGTTTTAGAAATGTTATCTATATTCCATAATTTACAAACCTCTTCTCGATCACCATCATTAATTAGCTCTCGATGACCTGGGAGCGAGTTTGCCATACCACCAACTTCTCTCCCACCCATTGCATTTGGCTGACCAGTCAAGGACAGGGGCCCACAACCTTTTTTACCTATTTGGCCGGTGGCAAGATGTAAATTAATCAAAGCTGAATTTTTATCTGTCCCATGTATCGATTGGTTAAGGCCCATACAATACATTGATAGCGTTGGACCTTTAGCAAAAATAGAGGCAACATAATTCAAATTTTCAACAGAAATTCCACAGATATCTGCAACTAATTTAGGTGTATAGTCCCGAACCGTTTTCTTAAGTGCTTCAAAACCTTCGGTATGTGATTTAATGAATGTATCATCTACTAATTCTTCCCATAACATGATGTGTAAAAGACCATTAAATAAAGCAACATCTGTTCCAGGTATTATTGCTAGGTGAATGTCAGATGATTTTGCTGTCTCAGTCCGTCTTGGATCAACCACAATGACTTTAAGGTCCGGATTCTTCTCCTTAGCAGCTTCGACCCTTCTAAATAATATTGGGTGCGCATAAGCAGTATTAGATCCGGCAATAAAAATACAATTAGCAAAATCAATATCTTCATAACATGCTGGAGGCGCATCAACCCCAAGACTTCTTTTATAACCTGCTACGGCTGAGGACATACATAATCTAGAATTGGTATCCAGATTATTTGTCTGAATTAAACCCTTAGCCAATTTATTAAAAACATAATAATCTTCAGTCATTAATTGGCCTGAAATATAAAAAGCTACGGCATCACTACCGTGCTTATTAATAATTTGACTAAATTTATCCGAGGCATAATCAAGCGCGTTATTCCAGCTAACCTCTTGACGTAATTCATTTTTTTGGTATCTTATTTTTGGCTTTAGACCACGAAATTCTTGAGAGGAGGCTGATAAATGAAGGGTTGAACCCTTAGTGCATAACATGCCAAAATTAGCTGGATGATCAGGATCGCCGACGACATTAATAATTTTATTATTATCAGACTCGATAATAATGCCGCAACCCACACCACAATAACAACAGGTTGATTTAGTTTGCTTCATAAATTTTAATCAATCTCTATATATAGAAACTTATCTTCCACCTTAATTTTGAAACACTCTGTTTTACCCTCATCCGGTTGTTCTGCCTCACCGGTTACTAAATTTATTTTCCAATTATGCAATGGACAGGCAACAAAATTTTCAAATACAATACCTTGCGATAAAGGACCGCCTTTATGTGGGCAATGATTATTCAAAGCAAAATATTCATCATTAGAATTTCTAAATATACCAATCTCCAACTCCTTTTTTTTAACAATTGTTGAGCCTAATCTTGGTATCGATTCCGCATCACATATTTTTAACCATGCCATACTAATTCCCTTTTCAAGTTATTAAATAAAAATAGAGCAAAAAAATATTCAAAAGAATTGAAATAACAAAAAACAAATTTTTAATCGAAGATGATTCTGTTTTTTCAAGCAAAGGTTTATTTCTTATTTGAATAGTATTTTTATCTCTCAATTCAAGCACAATAATCATTTCTTCAATTGTCTCAAAACGATCACTTTTATTCTTCTCAACGGCCTTCAGAATGAAGTTATTGAACCAAATAGGAATATCCCTTCTATATTTACTTGGAGGAATTACGTTACCAAATTTTGGTGATTGAAAGGCTTCTATTTCTCCATACGGATATTTTCGTGTTAACAAATAGTATAATGTTACGCCTAAAGCATAAATATCCGCCTGCTCATCTGCTTCATTATTATCAAAAAGTTCAGGGGCCATAAAAGATGGAGTGCCAGGATTTGCCATTGACGGAATATCATCAATTTGTGAATTCTTTGCAACACCAAAATCTAAAATACGTATTTTATGATCATCCCCATAAAAAATATTTTCTGGCTTGATATCTCGATGAATAATATTAAGTCGATGAAGAATACTAATTGCGTTAGCTACTTTATCAGCAATATTAACAACGCCATTAATAGAAAAATGATGATCATTTTTAATTCGCTGATCAAGGCTAACTCCTTGATGCCATGTCATCAAGTAATATAAATAAGTTTTATTAATATGGCCAGAAAAAATTTGTGGAAAATGCTCTGAGATCAGACGTTTTAAAATCCACTCCTCATTAATAAGTGATTTTTTATCATCTACACTTTTATTTAATGTAGGCGCTAAAGTTTTTAGGACAAACAATTGTTTTTTTTTATTTTGCACTTTGTACAAAATAGTTTTTCGAGAATCATGAATTTTTTCTACTACTTTAAAGGAGTCTATTAAATCTCCTTTATTTAATTTTTTAGGGACAGGTAAATGATTTTGTAAAGACTGAAGATTGCCGATGCTATCGTCACCAACCTCTTTCACATTGACAACTAATGCTGATGCATTATCTTTAGTTTTGTGTTTAACAGCTTCTTCAGTTAATACCTCGGCAAAGCTTTTATTTTTTTTTAGGTTTTGAAAAAATGTTTCTATTTTTAAATCAGATAAATGACCCCAAACACCATCAGATACGATAATAAAAACATCACCTTTTTTAATTTTTCCCTCATAAAAATCAATTGAAATTGTTTTATCAAGTCCAATTGCTTTTGATAGAATATGGCGCATATCTCTCCCATTCCATACATGATCACGTGTGAGTTTCTTAATTTTTTTGTTCCTTATTAAATAAACTCTCGTGTCTCCAATATGTGCGATAAAGTACGAGCCACCACGAATAATTAATGTAGATAATGTTGAAGCTAAAGAGGATTTATACTTTTCTGTTTGAGATTGATTGTATATCCATAAATTGATACTTGTGATGACCTTATTAAGAGATTCCTGAATCGTCCATGAAACGGGTGTTGAATAAAAATCATTTGAAAGAGATTTAATTATATTTTTAGATGCAAATAGGCCGTCTGACGACCCACTCACACCATCAGCAATTGCAAAACATGCCCCCTTAGAATTTAATAAATCCGAATCTGGAACAATAAAACCTACACTATCCTCATTTCTTTCACGAGGTCCTTGGATTGATGAGGATGAGTATTGTAATTGGAGGTTCATTTTAATTAAATTTTAGCTGTTGTCACTGTGGCTGAACCCCAGGTAGTTCGCCATCTATTCTTAATAATAGTCAACCCAACTAATGCCACAAGCGCAAGAAGTGAAAACACGATTAAGCCTAGTGAATAACTACCAGTGATTTGTTTAGAAAAACCGAGGCTTGATGCTAAGTAAAAGCCACCTACACCACCTGCCATACCTACAATACCAGTCATAATACCAATTTCCTTTCGAAATCTTTGAGGTACTAATTGAAATACAGCACCATTACCCATTCCTAAAGCTATCATAGTAACCATAGCTACAATAAGAGCGGCAACTTGATGATTTAAATTCAAACTTAAAATAGCAAGAAAAGTTGCTGCAATTGCATACATCCAGCTTAGTGTTTTTATACCTCCAAAACGATCGGAAAAGAATCCTCCTATAGGTCTTACAAGTGAGCCAGCAAAAACACAAGCAGCAGTAAAATATCCAGCATGAATCGCTGATAATGCATATTGATCATTAAAATAAATTGTTAATGATGACGCCATACCAACGAAACCGCCAAAAGTAACACAATAGAAAAACATAAACCACCATGAATCCTTATCTTTTAAAACCTCTACATAATCAGCAAAAGATTTCGCTGGAGGATTATCTGGTGAATCCTTAGCTAGAATTAAATAAATTATTAATACTACGACCAGAGGTAACACGGCCAATCCAAGAACATTATTCCACCCATAAGCCACAGCAAGTGATGGAGCAAATAATGCCGCAAAAACAGTACCAGAATTTCCTGCACCAGCTATACCTAACGCTGTACCTTGATGTTCAGGTGGGTACCAACGAGAAGCTAATGGAAGTGAAACGGCAAAGGATGCACCAGCAAAACCAAGCATACCTCCCAAAATAAGAGCCTGTTGAAATGAATGAACACCAAAAAACCAGGCAACAAATAAACTTACAATAACAATAATTTGTCCTATAACGCCAGCCATTTTTGGCTTGAATTGCTCAACTAAGATTCCCATTAATATTCTTAAAAAAGCACCTGATAAAACCGGAGTTGCTACCATCAAACCTTTTTCCGCTGATGTAAGATTTAAATCAAAGGCTATCTGAACTGCTAATGGCCCTAATAAAACCCAAACCATAAAACTTAAATCAAAATATAAAAATGCTGAAAATAATGTAGGTTTGTGACCTGCTTTCCAAAAACTCATAACGCTAATCCTTATTCAATATTAATGGTTTCAAATTCTTTGTGTTGCTCTTTATGTTTGACTCGTTCAGACCATGGGTCTACTGCACCTTGTAAAGAAAACATCAAGCGTTCGTAGGCATCTTTTCGGCCCTTGTCATCGTCTAAAATTTTGCTTTTTACATAATCCATACCCACTCGCTTTACCCAATGAGACGTTCTGTCTAAATACCTCGCCTCTTCACGATAAACTTGTATGAAAGCACCTGCGTATTCCATGACCTCCTCTTTGGTCTTGACCTTACAGAAAAATTGGGCAACTTCGGTTTTAATGCCTCCATTACCTCCAACATAAATTTCCCAACCTGAATCAACGCCAATAATGCCAACATCTTTAATTCCTGACTCAGCACAATTTCGAGGACAACCAGAGACAGCTAATTTAACTTTATGGGGCGCCCACATATGATCAAATGCCTTCTCTAAATCAATTCCCATTTGCGTTGAATCTTGTGTTCCAAATCGGCAAAACTCGGTTCCAACACAAGTTTTTACTGTACGTATGCTTTTTCCATAGGCATAACCAGAGGGCATATCTAAAGCCGACCAAACATCTGGAAGCTGTTCTTTTTGAATACCTAAAAGATCAATGCGTTGGCCCCCGGTTACTTTCACCATAGGTACATTAAATTTTTCAGCAACATCTGCAATTCTTTTAAGCTGTTTTGGGGTGGTGACCCCTCCGTACATTCTTGGAATAACTGAATAGGTACCATCCTTTTGGATATTTGCATGTACTCGCTCATTAATGAATCGAGACTGAGGGTCATCTACTGCCTCATGCGGCCAGGTCGAAATTAGGTAGTAATTTAAGGCTGGTCGACATGACACACAACCATTGAGAGACTTCCAATCTAACTCTTTCATAACCTCAGGTATTGATAAAAACTTTTCTTGTCTTATTTCTTTCCTTACATCCTCATGGGTTAAATCTGTGCAATTACAAATGGGTTTATTTGTTTTCTCCGGCGCATAACCACCGCCAAGCGAAGTTACCAAAATTTGTTCAACAAGGCCCGTACATGAACCGCAACTAGAGGCTGCTTTAGTGTGTTTTTTGACATCATCAATGGTAAAAAGACCCTTGTCTTTAATTGCCTTTACAATCTCACCCTTACGAACACCGTTACAACCACAAACTTCCATTTCATCCGACATTTTTGATATTTGTGTCTCACCCTGATGCCCTAAATCACCTAGACTATCTTGGCCAAACATAAGGTTTTGTCGTATGTCTTTAATTGATTTCCTATCTCGCAACATCTGAAAAAACCATGGACCATCTTTAGTATCGCCATATAAAACTGTACCTACAATCTTATTGTTTTTAACAACAATTTTTTTATAAATCCCACCGATTGCATCATTTAATAAAATTTCTTCTGCATCCTCAGATTCATTGAAATCACCTGCCGAATAGAGATCAACCCCAGTTACTTTGAGTTTGGTAGCGGTGACTGAGCCCAGATAAAGACCAATGCCATAGTTGGCCAGATGATTTGCACAAATTTTTGCCATATCAAATAATGGCGCAACTAGTCCATAACATAGATTTCTATGTTGGACGCACTCACCGACAGCATAAATTGATGGATCATAGGTTTGAAGCGTATCATTGACAACAATACCTTTGTCACAATAAATTCCACTAGACTTGGCAAGTTCAATATTAGGTCGAATGCCAACTGCCATCACCACAAGATCGGCCTCGATAATTGAACCATCATCAAATTTCACTGCACTCACTCTACCGTTGTCAGGCAATAGTTCTTGCGTATTTTTTTCGAGTAAAAAATGAATACCTTTATTAGAAAGTGAGCTTAAAAGCATCTCACCAGCAGTTTGATCAAGCTGTCTTTCAAGTAACCATTTTTCTCGATGAACAACAGTGACATCCATGCCCTGAATTTTTAAACCATTTGCCGCCTCAAGGCCTAATAATCCTCCACCAATAACCACTGCTTTTTTAAATTTTTTAGCGACATGAATCATGTGTTGAGTATCTTTAATATCGCGATAACCAATCACATTCTTTAAATCAGAACCTGGTATGGGCAACATAAAAGGTTTTGATCCTGTGGCAATTAATAATCTGTCATAATTTGCAAATGAACCATTGTCGGTATAAACCACCCGTTTTTTCCTATCAATTTTATTGACTTTAGAACTGGTGTATAAGGTGATGTTATTCTCCTGATACCATTCTCGAGTGTTTAAAATTATGTCATCAATTGTTTGCTCATTTGCAAGCACAGGGGATAGCATGATTCTGTTGTAATTTGTATAAGGCTCATCACCAAATACAGTTATGTCATACAGCCCAGGATTTATTTTTAATAATTCCTCAACTGTTTTCATGCCTGCCATACCATTGCCAATCACGACAAGTTTCATTTTTTTCATTAACCGAACTCCCTCAAATTTTTTCTTTCTAATAACTGTTGATTTGAAGCAAGGCCTGCCACCTCACCAATAAAAAAGATTGTAGGCAAATCTTGGTTTAATTCTTTTGCGATGATGGATAAACTATCAAATGTTGTTTTAATAAATTGTTCATTCTTCCTTAAGCCATCTTGAACAATTACAACCGGCATAAATTTATTCATCCCGGACTCAGTGAGTGAGGTAATAATTTTCTGAATATTTTTTAAACCCATATATATAGCAAGCGTGGTTTTACTTTGTACCAATGCACCCCAATTAACTGAATTTTCTCGGATAGTATGACCAGTGATAAAGGTAACACCTTGCACCATATCTCGATGTGTTAAGGGGAATTGATGCTTGGCAGCAATACCCATAGCACTGGTGATACCCGGAATTACTTCAACATCAATACCGTGAGCATTTAAATATTGAATTTCCTCACCACCCCGTCCAAAAATAAAAGGGTCGCCTCCTTTTAAGCGCACAATAACTTCTTCAGTTTTTCCTCTAGAAACCATGAGTCTATTAATAAATTCTTGTGGTGTTGAAAGGCAACCTCCACGTTTACCTATATTTACAATTTGCGCTTGAGGGCAAAATGAAAGTACCTCTTGATTTACCAGATCATCAACCAAAACATAGGTTGCCTGTTTTAAAATTTTTAAGGCCTTTAATGTAATTAGATCTTTATCTCCAGGCCCTGCACCAACGATGTAAATTTTTCTATTTATACTCAAAACTTAAAAAAAAACTTCTCCAGTTATAAATTAGAAAATTCACAACGATAAATTTAAAATATGCTTACACTTATATGTAAAGCAAAAACCGTGCCAACTTTCTTTTTTAAATTTTTTTTGTTTATTTAATCTAATTTGGCGGGAATAAACTAAATTAATTTATTGACAATAAAAATAAAAAATTATTTAAAATCAATATTTTATGTAAATAAAATGGTAAATATGGTCGCAAATTTCACATTAGCTACTTTTTTCTATAAATAAGATATATAAAGATGATTCCAAGAAAAATATGCCATAAAAGTGCAAGCTTTGTGAATTCGTAACCAGATTAGTTACCAATTTGGTGCATTTTTTTCATATCAGTGCACAAATCGCCTTGTTAGCATGGACTATTTCATCACTCCAAATGAGAAAGTCACGGCCTTGGCACATTATCAAGAGTTAGCTTGGGGTGGCAGTTCATCGAATGCTGTTACAGGTTATTTTGGTTATTTAATTGGCTTTTAAATAAGAATAAATTCCAAGCATAGAAATCACACTTGACTAACTCCCCACACTAAAATACACTGATTAATACACATTAACCATTGATTAAAGTGTAACTAAAACAATAGGTTAGGGTAGTTATCAGGGGATAGAGCATCCCCTCCTAAGGGGAGGGTCGCACGTTCGAATCGTGCCAAGGGCACCACTACTATTTAATTAAATAAAAACTAATCAAAATATTGTAAAAATATTACAATAGGCAAATGTCAAATAAAATTAATCCGCAACAACTAATTCGAAGCGCCCTTAAGTATTGTGAAAGAAGACAGTTTTCTGATGCAATTAAAACCTTAAAATTAGTCATAAAAAAATATCCAAATCAACTTGAAGCATTAACTTTGCTTGGGACAGCTCATTTGCATCAGACGAATTTCGAATTAGGGGTAGAATTTTTAAAAAAAGCTCTTTTGATCAGCCCAAACCAATGCTTTGCATTAAATAATATTGGAAATGGTTATTATGAATTAGAAGATTATCAATCAGCTATTACATCATTCGATAAAGCTATAGCATTGAATCCAAATGATTTTAAGGCCTATTATGATAGAGGGAGGGCTTATGATGCAATAAATGAATGCAATAAAGCAATTTATTCATATGAAAGTGCTTTAAGAATAAATCATAATTTTATTGAAGCATACAAAAATATTTCTATTACATTAAAAAAAAATTTAGAATATAAAAAAGCTATTTTATATCTTAATGAAGCCTTAAAATTAAATAATCAAGATATTGATTTATTTTTGCTTTTAGGAGAGCTTTTAGAGGTTCTAGGTGAGTATAGAAAAGCTATAAGTAAATATAAAGAAGCCTTGAGAATAACACCAAACTCAATAAGAATTCATGAGCAGATAGTTACCTCAGCCTTAAATAATCCAACTATTAATTTTGAAATAGATGCACTAAATAAATTGCTTCAGATTGATCCTAAAAATTTAAAAGGAAATATAGCAAAAGCAAAAATTGAGAACTACTCTGGTAATTTTGAAAAATCAATTCAATTTTTTAGAAAGTTAATATCAATTGACCCTCTAAATACTCCTGATTACATTCATGATATTTCAATTACGCAGGACCTAATGGGTAATAATGTATTTAAAAATGAAATTTTAAATGTTATTAATAATGCTGCAGATAAAAAGTTTAATCATATTTATGCTCTTTATTTTGCTTTAGGTAAATTTTACAAAGACCAAAAAAATTATAATGAATCTTTTAAAAATTACCTTTACGGAAGGTCTTTAAAAAAGAAATCCTCCAAATACAGTATTAATATTGGTATTTCAGAATTATCCAATATGAGAATAAAGTTTGATCAACAGTATATTGATAAACTTTTAGAATATAAATCTGAGTCAGATTTACCTGTTTTTATAGTTGGAATGCCACGCTCGGGAACCACTCTTATTGAAACGATAGTAACTTCAAATCACCCAAATATTATAGGTATTGGCGAATCTCCTTTTTGGGAGGCAGCATCAGATCTTTCTATGTTTGTGAATGAAGATTATAAAATCAAATATTTGGGTATTGCTGAAAGATATATAAAGTTTTTAAATGATATTGCTGGTAATGATAAAAATGCAATAAGAATTATTGACAAATTACCTCATAATTTTGTAAGGCTTGGAATTATCGCGAGCATTTTTCCAAATGCTAAAATAATTCACTGCAACAGAAATGCTATTGATACTTGCTTTTCAATCTTTACAACATTTTTTGAAAGTAATTATCATGATTATGCAAATGATCTAGAGGGGCTTGCAAATTATTATATTGAGTATCGAAAATTAATGACCCACTGGGAAGCTTTATTTCCAAATAGAATATTTAATATAAATTATGAAGATTTAGTAAGCGATAATAATTTGTGGACAAAAAAAATATTTGATTTTTTAGATTTAAGCAATAACAATTTTATGAAAAATAGACCTGCTTCAAGCAATCCAATCCGAACGGCATCTTCTTGGCAAGTTCGGCAGCCAGTATATAAATCATCACTTAATAGAATCAACAATTATAAAGAAGAATTAGAACCTTTAATCAGTATATTCAAAAAATATCCCGAACTGATTAATTTAGATTAAATATTTTAAAGAGAAAGGCCGGGGTGGCAAGTATTGCGAAGGTGCGTGAGCCTATTTATAAATCTTCAATGGCGCGTTGGCGTGGTTATGAATCTCATCTAGGCCCACTCATTAAAGAAGTGAAGCCATACCTATAATTTTATGGCTTGAGTTTGAGGCTGTATTTTTTAAGTAAAAATTCGATTAGTATATGCGCGGTCTGCTTAGCATTATTTACACTTGTGTCAATCATTAAGTCTGGATTTTCTGGCTCTTCATAAGGGGAGGTCAGGGCAGTAAAGTCAGCATCTTTTCGATCTAATGCTTGTTTGTATAGTCCCTTTATATCTTTCTCAATGCATTGATCAAGCGA
>Ga0209665_1001354_pt1 | contig 14141 bp, 20 predicted proteins | sample SaaInlV_200m_DNA_2_FD_184675 | JGI IMG/M metagenome (GOLD analysis project Ga0209665, IMG submission 184675) | Marine microbial communities from expanding oxygen minimum zones in the Saanich Inlet - Saanich Inlet SI074_LV_135m_DNA (SPAdes) (version 2) | ecosystem: Environmental > Aquatic >... | reverse complement strand
ATCTGCTAAGGCCATAGTTGATGTTGCCACAACTAATATCATTATTAATCCAATTATTCCTGTGATTTGAAAATCCATCATGCACACTCCATTGTATTCATATCAGAAAAAATGAACAAACCATTTTTGTGATAATTTTTGAGTGGTGCTGTGTTCATGTTGCTTCTATAATATGATATGAAGAAATTACTATTATTGAGAATGGACTATTTTTTATTTATTTGATTCCACAATGGCACTTTTACCTATTTCAAAAAATTTATTTTAAAAATTTAATCAAAAAGTTGGAATTATGCCAATTTTATTAATCTCATTTACCCATAAATGAGAAATATTCAAAATACTGATTATTTGAAATATCATGATGAGAATTACTCCTAAAGTGAGAATTAATTTTACTGCTTTTACATCATTTGTTTTTTTGTCTTGAATTCGCACTAGATAATATAGCACAATAATTGTAATCATTAAAGTGCAAAATGTAATTGTGTTTGCAGTATTTGGCTCAAAAATATTTGAAAATGGAATATTCATCGAATCTGCTAAATGAATATTCATTCCTAGTGCACTTTGAGTAATGATGTAATTAGATATAACTGAAATTAACCCGATTTTAAAAATTGTAAAACTCTCACGAGAAATTTTTTTAATTTTTTCAGGTTTTTTTATCATAAACATTGCCAAAGCCCAAACTCCAAAAATTGATATGCCTAATGGTGTTTGGACGAACATTGATGTAAATCCTACAAATGGTGCTACGAGCACTGATCTTCCTATTACTTTGTCTAAAGTCTGTATTCCTGGATCAATTCTTTGATTATTATCGCCTTTTGTGATGAATCCCTCATCTGTAGCCTCTATGATTCTGTGTACTACCTTTCTATTTTGTTCATTTTCAAATGCAATGATATCTCCTAAGAAATATTCTTGTTCTGGTTTAATTACTACAAATGTTCCACTATCAATTGTTCCTTTCATACTATTTCCAACTAGCATGATGTATGTTGTATCTCCGTATAGCTGAACAGGCCAAAAATACACTGCTAGTGGTAAAATTAAAAGTAATGTAATTATTTTTATTGTTTTATTTTTCAAAATCATCACTTTATAAAAATAAAAAATTGAAATGATTATTCATTAATCATTTAACTTGTTTCTTCCATAGAGAAGCTAATGTCTATAATTTCTGTAACATTTACTGGTAAATTAAATGCAATAGTTTCAGATGTACTGTTTGTATCAGCAGCAATCACTGTTGTAGTTGTACATGCTGGTGCATCTCCTGCTGGTGGCGAAAAGAATGAACCCGTAACATTGTCAAATTGAATAACTGCACATACATTAAATGCATGTCCGAGAGAATCATCTTCATTACCTACCGTAAATGTAATTAGATCTGTTTCAATTTCTCCATGAAGTCCAACTTCTTCAGTCCATACTAATTCGGTGATATTTCCTCTTGCCGCAGTAACTGCGTTGTTGTCACTTGCTGCAATGAAGTTAAAATCAGGATTAGTTGCTAAAGTATTACCGAAACCGACTGTTGCTGTAATTAAAACTGCCATTCCTATCAGGGCAACTATTGGCAAACTGTTCATATTGGAAAATATGTGTAGATTGATTATATGATCTAGCTTTTTGAATTAAACAAGCTACAAAATGTGATTGATCTTATGACTGATGTCTGATCATTTGAAACACCCTTCTTTCCATTAATTAGACTATTTTGAATCATTATGAATCTCTTAAATAACAAATTCACTTAGATTTACAATGAGTCATAAGGATTTCAATACCCCATCTATTTTAATTCAGGATATCATGGCTAGAGCCTTAATTTCTGTAAATACTTCTACAACTGCCCTACAAATTGCAAAAATGATGGAACAAGGTGGAATAGGGGCAATTATTGTTAAAGAAAATGATGCCCCTAAAGGAATTGTAACTGATAGAGATTTTGCAACAAAGATTGCGGCAAACAGCCTTTCATTGGATACTACCGCTGAAAAAATTATGTCTTCTCCATTAATCACTATAAATCACAATGAACCCATTTCGGCAGCAGCAGAAAGAATGACCAATAAAAAAATTAGAAAACTTGCAGTAACTGAGAATGGAAAAATCATTGGTCTAATTACCTCAACTGATTTAGTAACCCAACTTGCAAAATAACTAAAACGTTTTTGTCTTTCTAAGAAATATTGTAACTGATATCATGTAACATGCTGTTGCAATTAATTCTGAAATTAATGATGCTATGTATGGCTCAATTCCAATTTCGAGAAAATAGTATAGAGTTGGCCATCTAATTCCAAGATAAATTAGTTCACCTACTCCAAATGATGAAATCATAGAAAATAGTTCTTTTTTAATTAAGTTTGATTTCATATCCCTGTAACGTTCAATATTGTCCCTGTAAAACAAACCAGAAAAAATTCCAAAATATACAATGTATCCAAAAATTATGGTAAATGTTGTATTTAGAAAATTGTCCTGATCACCTAAAAGTTGTGCAACTATTGCTGAAAGTGATGCTGAAATAATAAAGCAGATTAGAAAATTTCTGTTAATTTGAAATAATTGCCGATTTAATTTCATGATGATTTTGACAAATCACTAATATTTTGTGTTAACTCTATGTAAATAATGAACAGATGTGATTGGGCTAAAGATGAACCAAATATTACCTATCATGATACTGAATGGGGCAAACCTCAACATGATGATAAGAAACTCTTTGAATTTTTAATATTAGAGGGAGCACAGGCTGGTCTTTCATGGGTGACTATTTTAAAACGACGAGATGGGTATCGGAAAGCATTTTCAGATTTTGATGTGCAAAAAGTATCAAAATACACTCAAAAATATGTTGAGAAATTACTCAAAAATGAATCAATTATCAGAAATAGACTCAAAGTCAATTCTAGCATAAATAACGCAAAACAATTTCTAAAAATTCAGGCCGAGTTTGGCTCTTTTGACAAATATCTGTGGGGATTTGTAAATTTCAAACCAATCAAAAACAAATTCAAAAACCTAGGTGATTTACCTACATCCACTGAAATTTCAGAAAAATTAAGTACCGATCTCAAAAAACGTGGATTTAATTTCGTTGGACCTACAATATGTTATGCATTAATGCAGGCCACTGGGATGGTAAATGATCATACATCTAATTGTCATTTGTATCAAAAATAATTTTTAAGGTAGGGTATTTTCTTAAAATTGATGACTGAAGGTAAATTTGCAACATCTGTATCGTGTATGGATGGTAGAATTCAACTTCCCTTGGCAAACTGGATTAAAGAAAATTATTCTATTGATTTTGTTGATGCAATAACTGAACCAGGAGTAGATAAAACAATTGCAGAAAATTCTGACCTTGAATCAATTAAATTCAAAGTAGGTATTTCAATTAATGCACACAAATCTGAATTAATTGTAATATCTGGACATTCTGATTGTGCTGGTAATCCTGTATCTGATGAAGAGCATATTTCTCAAATCAAAAAAGGAGTTGAAGTAATCTCTTCATGGAACACTGGTGCCAAAGTAATTGGAGTTTGGGTTGATAATTCTTGGAATGTTAATGTAATTTAGTAAATGATTTGTTTGTGCAATGAATGAGAAATTATCTAGATTTGTAAAAACTGCTGGACCTGGAATATTATTTGCAAGTACTGCTATTGGTGTTTCACATCTAATCCAATCTACAAGAGCTGGTGCTGATTTTGGATTATTAATTATGGGTTTTGTGATTTTAGCCATGATTTTGAAATATCCTTTCTTTGAATATGGTTCTCGATATGCCAATTCAACTCAAACAAGCATTATTGATGGCTACAAAAAACTTGGCAAACCTGCATTATGGTTGTATTTTATTTTAATAATAACTTCAATGTTTTTTGTAACGGGAGCAGTGGGGTTTGTTACTGCAGGATTTTTTGAGAATCTTTTTGGAATTGATTATTTGGGAGAATGGACTGTAGTTATTTTGTTTATTGTATGTGTTGTAATTCTGGCAATTGGAAAGTATAATGCTCTTGATAGTTTGATCAAAATTGTTGCTATAGTCCTATTGGTGTCTACTGTAACTGCATTTATTCTTGTACTATATAATGGACCCATAGAACCTGTTGATGGATTCATCCCTAAAGAATTGCTGACTGTATCTGGACTTTTCTTTTTGTTGGCATTAATGGGATGGATGCCTGCTCCATTAGAGATTTCAAGTTGGAATAGTTTGTGGACACTTGAGCGAATTAAACAATCAAAATACACGCCAAAATTAAAAGAAACAATATTTGAATTCAAATTAGCCTATCTCATAACGGGCATTCTTGCTGTAATGTTTGTAACTTTGGGGTCTTACATGTTCTTTGGATCAGGTCAAGCACTTCCAAATAACAATGCTCAATTTGCCAATCAGGTAGTTACTTTGTATACTAATACCATTGGCAATTGGAGTCATATCATAATTTCAGCTTCTGCTTTTGCAATAATGTTTGGAACAATTATTGCAGTATTTGATGGATATTCTAGGTCTTTGAAAAGAACTATTGAATTACTTTTTACCAAAAATGAAAACATTGAAGGAATAAAATCCCGAATACTGTATGTGGTGATTCTTTTGATAATTGCCATAGGCTCACTAGTTGTGATTTTCCAGTTTGGTGATAATCTAAAGACATTAGTTGATTTTGCCACTGTTTTGTCCTTTGTTGTAGCACCAATAATTGCAATCTTAAACTTTAGACTAGTAACAGGGAAATTTCTTCCAAAAATTAACCACCCATCCACAATAATGAAAATAACTAGTGTTGCAGGAATTGTATTTCTAATTGGATTTGCATTAATATTTTTAATAATGAAGATTACTTCCTAATCCTTTAAATTCCATGAATCTAAATTCTTTTTATGAAAATTTCCCCTAAAATGAAAAAAGCATTAAATGATCAAGTTACACTTGAAGCATCTGCATCAAATAGTTACTTGGCAATGGCTTCATGGTGTGAGGTTACTGGTTATCAAGGTGCTGCAAATTATTTTTATGCACAATCTGATGAGGAACGAACTCATATGCTCAAAGTAGTTCATTATCTAAATGCACTTGGCGCAGTTGCAACTATTCCTGCAATCAAATCTCCTATTAGTTCTTACAAATCACTTGAAGGATTAATTAAAACTGCACTAAAAAATGAACAAACAGTAACAGCAGCAATTCACAAAATGGTAGAAATTACCCAAAAAGAAAAAGATCATTCTACATATGCATTTTTAGAATGGTTTGTAAACGAACAAGTGCAAGAAGAAACAAAGTTTGAAACCATCTTGCAAAAATTTGATCTGCTTGGAAGGGACAAGCTAGGAATTAATGAGATTGACAAATTCCTTGCAGTAGAGACAGCCGCACCATCTGAACCTATAGTGTAATTTTTCTAAAATAATTAATACCTCTTTATTTTCTTGTATTTCATGGCTGTACTAGTAACCCGAAAACCAGGAGGCATTACTCAATTATTTAACACTGAAACAGGTAGAGTTTCCTACAAATGTAAAGCAGAATCTGCACTCATGTATATTGAGGCATTTGATGGAATTGTAAAATTTAATCAAAAAAACGCCATGGCAACAGTAACTGGTCATGTTACATCTCTTGAATCATGTGATGTTATCAAAAAGGGAGATTCAGATTATAAAGACGCATTAACCTCAATTATCTCTGCACAAAAGGAATTTGCGCAAATTGTCTCTGATATATCTCAAAAGGAAATTCAAGAACTAGAAAATAAATTATCTATTCTTTAATTTTTACAAATTTCTATTGTTCTCTTGGGTCATCATGGGTTCTACCAATATGTATGGCTAGTTGAATCACATCATTCCCAAAATCAATTCCACAGAACTTACAATGAAATGAATATTGATTTGACAAGATTGATAATTTATTCTCATATTATTAATAAATTTCTTAATTTAACCGTAAATCATGCAATGTTCACATTCACAAACTTCTTGTTGTTTTGATTTTTTCAAGCATTTTTTATGTTGACCAGCTTGACATTGATTACACACTTCTTCAATATTCTCTACACTTGTGTATTTTTTTGATTGATCAAATCCAAATCCTCCGTCTTGTGGCCCTACCATGTTTTTACTGATTTAATGTAGTATTTCTATTTAATCAAACAATTTTCTAATTATTGAATTTTAAAACAATTTTGTTGTCATTTTTGGTTCTTTTTTTCATCATCTGTTTTTTCTGGTTTATCCCACATATGCATTGTACCTCGAATCATAAATGAGCCTACAATTATGGCTACAAGACCTCCAATTATGAATACAAAAAATTTTCCAATATCTTTGATACTAGCCATTACTGTTGATTCATTTTATTGTAATTATAACTGTCTAAAAATTCAATTAGATTCAATAGTGTGTTTATGAGATTTTTCATATGTCTAAACCTAAACAAATTGCAGCTTGGATTGGAATTATTGGTGGTATGATTGGATTCTTTTTCTTTTCAATAGAGATTGCAGAGTTTATGCGATAATACTGAAAATTAATTATCTTGTAATTACTTCTGGTTGCCATGTCTTTGATCACTCCAGAAATTAAAGAATTTTTGGAACAACAAAAACTAGGTTTTGTAGCAACTGTGACTCCTGATGGAACTCCAAATATCCCCTAAAGGAACTATAATTGGTTGGACCTCAGAATTTTTAGCATTTGCAAATATTCGCTCCCCTGACACTGTAAATAATTTAAAAAATAATCCGGATGTTGAAATTAATGTCATTGACCCTCTTTTGAGAAGAGGATATCTGTTCAAAGGTTCAACTAGAATTCTAAATGATGGTCAAATGTATGATGAAATTTTAGAATTTTATAAAAATCTTGGAATAAAAAGTATCATTCATGAAATAATATTGGTAACTGTCTCTGATGTATCTGTTGTTGCTTCCCCCTTATATGATCTGGGAGTTTCAGAACAAGAAATAAAATTAAAATGGCAAAAACATTTTCATGATTTATGATTTTTTAATGATTTAAGATTTTTTTAATTTTTCTAATTCTTTTCTAGTTTTTTTGTGATTTTCTTTTTCTTTTTCTAATTCTAATTGAATTGTTTCTAATTCTTTTTGTGTTGTACTGAGTTTGGATTTTAAAGAGCCTACAACAACACTTGCTGCCTCAATTACGCCTGCAGAACTTTGGATATTATTTTCTCCTCTTCCAATGAATTCTTTTTCATTTGATGTTAAAATCTCTGTTTCTTGAAATTGATTTTTTTTATCTAATTCTGTTTTTGCATTATATAATCTAGAATTTGCTTCATCTAATTCTTTTTCAGATTCTAATTGTTGTTTTTTTATGTTGTGTAGAATAGATTGTTTATTTGAAATTTGTTTTGTCATTTCATCATGTTCTTTAGTAATTTTTTCTAACTCTTCTTTTATACCTGAAAGTTTTTCTTTTGTGTCTGACAGATCTTCTTTAGTTTTATGAAATTGATTCATTGATTCTGAATCCTTTATTTCTTCTGAATTTTTGACTTTTTCTTTAATTTCTTTGTATTCTCGTAAAATAATATCTAACTCCATTCTTTTTTGATTTAGTTCTTTTTTTACTTCCATTAAATTACTAACTGTTTCATCATATTCTTTTTTTACAGTTTGAATTTTTTCTATTATTTCATCTATTTCATTTCGTTTAATTCTGTACTCTTTTTGTAATTCATCAATTTCCGAACTAATACCTTCTTTTAGTTCAGATTCTTCATTTTCCTCTGATATGATTTCTTCTGTTTTCTTTTTACCAAAAAGCCCCATATTTCTCTCCTGATTATTCTAAAGATGAATCTTTACTTTTTTACTCGCCATCTGAAAAATTTTAGATAAAATCCAATACCTCCAATAATTATGCCTCCAATCCATGTAATTACGCTCAAACTTGATGGAACTATTGCTTCTTGTGGTCCTATGATCAATAGTAAAGCTCCTAAAATTATTAGTGCAAATCCGCCACTGTTTCTACTTTTATTGTGTTCTCCGTGAACCATGTCTACATATACTCTGAAAGTGTTTTTGCTACTTGTTTTCTTCCAATATCTGAAATAAATGGCCCAATTTTTGGACCTCTTGATGTTCCTAAAATTATTTGATATAATATTTTAAAGAAATCTTTTGGTTGTACCTCATTTGCTTTTGCAATTTGGTATATTGTATTTTGAATATCTTCTAATTCATCATCTCCTTCTAATTCAGTAACTAGTAATTTCAATGCCTTTTTTGCAGTATCATTCAAATCTACTTGTATTTTTTCTTGCTCATCAAATTCATCTGAAAAATTTCCTGCAAGTTCAATGAGTTTTTCTATTTCTGATTCTGGATTTTTTATTACTCCATAGTCTAACAGTTTCTTCATTACTCTTTCACCTCTATTTTCTTTGAAAATTTTTGCTAATTCAATTACTAGTCTATAGTTTACATGTGTGCTTGATTGTTTTGGAGGATTTAGTAAATTTACATATTCAAATAGTCCTTTTGATTTTATCAATTTTGCTTGATTGTCTACTTTGATTCGTCCAAAGTAAATATCTTCAAGTTCATTATATTCTGCCATTAATGATGGAATATCATCAAATCCTAATTCTCTTGCACCTGTGATTCTCTTGTATAATAATAATAGAATTGATTTTGGAGTGCCAAATTCTAACCATTTTTGTGCAGTGATTACATTGCCTAATGATTTTGAAATCTTTTTTCCTCCCTTGTCTAGGAACATTTCATATTTTACATGATGTGGATGTGGACATTCTAAAATTTCATCTGCTACCCAATCGTTTACTTTGACTGAATCCATAATGTCTTTTCCATATGCTTCAAATCTAATATCAAATGCAGTCCATCTTGCAGCAAATTCTACTTTCCATGCTAATTTTCCTAGGTCTTTTCCAATGTCCGCCTCTCCGATATGACCACAACCTTTGACCATTTTTGAGCCTATTTCTGTATCATGGCATGTGTATTTTACTTTCTTTTCATCTGAAATGTATTCCGTAGCTTCTGCTGTGTAAAGTCGATTACAATTTGCACAAACTGGAAAGTATGGTAAATATTTTTGATATTTTTCTTGTCCTACTAGTTCTGCAATCTTTTCTCCAATCTTTGTACTATTTTGTAATATTGTGTGGATTTGATCTTTTAGTAATCCTTGTTTGTAAGTGTCAACTGCTCTTCTAAATTCATATTTTATTCCAACTTTCTCTAGTCCTTCTAATAGAATACTGCTCATGTGCATTCCATACGAGTCATGACATCCATATGGATCTGGAATGAGTGATACTGGTTTTGCAATATGTTCCTCTAAACCAAACTCTTGCATTCCTTCTGGAATTTTTCTTAATCCGTCAAGGTCATCAGAGTATGCAATTAATTCTGATTTATATCCCAAGTTTTCTAATGCTAGCTTTACTCCGTATGCTCTTACTGCATCCCCTAGACTTCCAATATGTGGAATCCCCGATGCACCAAGACCACTTTCTACTCTAAGAATATCTGTATTTCTTCCAAGAACTTTTTCACGTTCTAGTAACTCTGATGCTAATTTGTCAATCCAAGTACCTTTACCAATAATATTTTGTTCAGTCATCTCAATTCACTAATTCAATGATTTAGACATGTATGGCCCATATAACGAATACCCTAATTTTTGATAATATTCTCTTGTACCTATAGCACTAATCACTAGCATTTTCTTTGCATCAAATTCTTCTTTAGATATTTTTTCAGCTTCTTTCATCAAATTTTTTCCAAGACCTGAATGTTGAATTTCATCATCTCCTTTTTCTCCTAGTTTCAAAGATTTCCCATACACGTGAATTTCTCTTACAATACATGTGTCTTGATTAATTTCGTCTCTATGTGCATCTGCACTTGGTTTTCGTAATCTCAAAAATCCGTAAATTGATTCATTTTTGTCTTCATAAGACAAAAAGACCTCTTTTCCTCCTGATGAATCATAGTTAATTCGAGTTAATTTTACATCTCCTGCATCTGTTTTCTTATTGGATAGCCCTGCCTCTCTACATCTGATACATTTGCATGATATGCCTATTTTGGCAAGATTTTGATGCACAATCTGTCTTAGATTGCCTGATTTTGGTCCTGCAATGATCTCTTTTGGTGAAATCTCTCTTTGAATTCTCATTATTCTGACCCATTTTGGAACATTTCTTTTAGCTTCTGTTAGAACTTTGATCATATCTTCATCAGAATATGGTGTGTATTTCCCGTCTTTGTATTCTTGATACAGTGGGGTATTTTCAATTACTAGGGAGGGATAAATTTTCAACATGTCTGGACGTAACTGTGGGTCTGAAAATAATTTTTTAAAATCTTCAATGTCTCCTTCTGGTGTCATTGTAGGTAATCCTGGCATCATATGTGCAACAATCTTGTATCCTGCATCTTTTGAAATTTGAAATGATTCTGTTACATCATTATATTTGTGTCCTCTGTTAACAATCTCATAAACTCTTTCTTGTAATGATTGTACTCCTATCTCTATTCTTGTAATTCCATAACCTAACATCATATCTACATGTTCTTTTTTACAATAGTCTGGTTTTGTCTCAATTGTAAATCCTACGTTTCTAATTGCAGCATGTTCGTTGTTTGATTTTGCTTCTTCCAAATTTTTTGAATCAGTTCCATTTAATGCATCATAACATGATTTAATGAAATTAGTTTGATAGTCCTTTGGCATGAACAGAAACGTTCCTCCCACAATTACAATTTCCATTTTACTTGGGTCATGTCCAAAAGAAATTAATTTTTCAATCTTTGATGTAATTTGTAATTTAGGATCAAATTTACTTTCAATTGCATTTAGTGATGATGGTTCTTTTCCTGTATAACTATTAGGAGAATTAAATTCTATTCCTCCTGGACAATATGTGCATCGTCCATGGGGACATGCATATGGTTTTGGCATCAATGCCACAACTGAAACTCCTGATGCTGTCTTTGTTGGTTTTCTTAGTAATACTTTTTTTAATTTTTCAAAATCTGAATCTTTTACCGTTGATAGAATTTCATAGTTTCTGGGAATGCGCTCAAGTGCATATTTTGTGCAAATTTTGATGATTTCTTCTTTGACTTGTTTTTTATTTGGCTGGCTGATTGTTAGAAGATTTTGAGTAATCTCACTACATGCTTTGGCAAGTACAGGATCCAGATTATTCATGAATATTCATTGTAATTTAGACATAAATTCGTTAAACAATTCGGCTTGAATAGCCTATTTTCGTGTTTTTCTTTTGGATTTGTTACTTCTAGCTGGTTTTCTTTTTACTACTCTTTTCTTTGCAGTTTTTCTAGCTGGTTTTCTTTTTACTACTCTTTTCTTTGCAGTTTTTCTAGCTGGTTTTCTTTTTACTACTCTTTTCTTTGCAGTTTTTCTAGCTGGTTTTCTTTTTACTACTCTTTTCTTTGCAGTTTTTCTAGCTGGTTTTCTTTTTACTACTCTTTTCTTTGCAGTTTTTCTAGCTGATTTTCTTTTTACTACTCTTTTCTTTGCAGTTTTTCTAGCTGGTTTTCTTTTTACTACTCTTTTCTTTGGTTTACCAACTTTCATATTTTTCAAGTTCTCAATTTCATTTTGAATTATATTGATTTCATCACGAATGTGTTTTTGAGGATCTATTTTTGAGTAAATGAACTCAACAATTTTTAAATAATTAATTCCTTTATCTGTTCGAACTAAAAATAATTCATTAGAATTCATTGGAATGCTAATCATTATTACTTTTTCAAATTCAGTAATTGCTGATTTTTCATGACCAATTTTATATGCTAAATTTGTATACAGATCTCTTTTTTGTATTGCATAATGTATTGACATTTTTACTTCGTCACCTTTTAGTATTTGCGTGACATTTTCTTTGTGACCTCCTGCTACAATTTCCCCTTTAACGTTAACAATTCCTGCAAATTTCACTTCTGGATATATGTTGAGAACTTGTTTTGTTAATTCATTATAATTTACAGTCATGTTGTTTAGTCTAAATCCTCCTTATTGTAAATATCTTTCATAGTGATCATTTTTGTATCATTTTATTATATCTGAATCTATTCTATAGTTGGCTCTGGTTTTGTTTTTGATGGATCATCACCTTTTTTTTGTTCTTTTCTATATTCTATCTTTAGCCAAATTGGTGTAATGATAGTTGTTACTGCTACCATGATTACAATTGTAGAATATACTTCTGATGTGAGAATTCCTGCTGTAACTCCAACTCCTGCAACAATTAATCCTACTTCTCCTCTTGATATCATTCCGATTCCCACTCTCATGCCTTGTGCTTTACTTTTCAAAAACCATATTGCTGGTAACCCACATCCAAACAATTTTGTCACAACTGCGACTACTATGACTGCCCCACTAAGTATCAAAATATTCAAGTCTACTGCTCTTAGGTCTACTTGTGCTCCTATAATGGCAAAGAACAGTGGTGCAAAAATCAAACCAATTTTTCCAACATAACTCTCTACTTTCTCAAACACTTTGGTAGTTGATAGTGCCATACCTACTGCAAACGCCCCTACAATCGGTGACAACCCTATGGATCCTGCAAGCGCCGCTGCTCCAAAAAACGCAGCAGTGGCAATTCCCTCCACACTTCCTTTTGCTTTCCAAATTCTTGGAGTGATGACTTTTGGGATTACTACTACTGCTACAATGAGCATGATTGCAAAGAATCCTAATACTTGTAAAATTGTCCATGTAACTTGAGTGATATCGATGTTGTCTACTCCTCCATCTGATGCTGCAATTGATGAAACAACTGACAAAACTGCAATTGCTAAAATATCATCTACTACTGCTGCACCAATAATCAATCTCGCTTCAGGAGTTTTAATTTTCCCAAATTCACTTAATACTTGAATTGAAATTGCAATACTTGTTGCAGTAAGTGCTGTAGCAATTAACATTGATTGTAATGCATCAAATCCAAATAGTTGGAAAACTGCAAGACCTGCAAAGAATGGGATTACTACTCCTAGTGTTCCTACTGTAAATGATGCTTTACCTCCTTTGAGAAATTCTCTTGGTGTCATTTCAAGTCCTGCCATAAATAAAATTACAATTGCCCCCATCTCTCCAAGAATTTTAATTTCATCGTTAATTTGCAATAATTGTTTTCCATCAATCACAAAAAACCCTCCTAATGCAAACGGTCCTACTATCATTCCAGCTAAAAGTTCACCTAATACAATTGGAAGTTTTAATCTGAGGAAAAGTTCTGCCATTAATTTAGCTGCAAAAAGAAGTATTCCTACGCCGATAATTGTTTCAATAAAATGGGCCTCACTCATTTTCCTCTGATCAAATCAAAGAAATATGTCATATAAGGTAATATCAGGTTTAAAATTATTTTATTATTGTTAAAAATATCATATTAGTTGAATTTGTACTGATGTGACCTAAAGATTATATTCACAGTATACAATATTATTTAAAAATGTCTGATTTAGATTTGAAAATGGAAATTGATGAGATGTTAAGTATGGCTTATGATACAACAATTAAGAGCATTCATGCAATAGAAACTTCACCTGAACCCATTACATTTAGAACAATGTTGGTAGAAAGCAATGACTATACTTCTTATCTTAATGGATACATGAATTATTATTCTGGTATGTGTGAGGGGCTTCTTTTTTCAATATTCTTGGAAAAATTTCAAAGAATGCCTACGTCTTCTGAAAACACCTTCATCAAAGAATCTTACATTAATAGATTTGAAGAATTAAAAAAAATAATTATTGATTTTTCAACAAAAGCATACAAAGCAGACGCAAGTTAATTTTTACAATTAATTATGAAATTGATATTTTATCATTGATGTCAAATATTTTTAATTGAATATTTTAGAGAAAAGAAATTAACCCCTTTTACAATGTGTTTTATATTTTCATTAAGCAATTTTTGAAGAATTTACAAAAACCCCTTTCTTTGAAATCACTTGTCCTATTTCTTGACTTAAGATTTTATGTTTTTTGAATATTGATTTGATTTTTGTTGCTTGATTTTCTGGCGCAATTACACAGAAACCCACACCCATGTTAAAC
>Ga0209665_1001326_pt1 | contig 14407 bp, 11 predicted proteins | sample SaaInlV_200m_DNA_2_FD_184675 | JGI IMG/M metagenome (GOLD analysis project Ga0209665, IMG submission 184675) | Marine microbial communities from expanding oxygen minimum zones in the Saanich Inlet - Saanich Inlet SI074_LV_135m_DNA (SPAdes) (version 2) | ecosystem: Environmental > Aquatic >... | reverse complement strand
ACCAAACCCAAACTTCAGTTCCAGATACTATTTCTCTTTTCGAGGGCTCAATAGCCGCAAATAAAACAGAAGGAGGCAACGAAGATTTAGCAGACTTGTCCTCTCCTGATGAAATAGATCCTCTAGATCTTGATCATATACTAGAGAATGACGAAGAATCCCAAGCTCAAAAGGGCGTTATTGAGGGAAATAATGAACAAACTGTCCTGTTCCCCCAGGAAGAGGAAACGCCTCCTGCTTTTGCAGAACTAACTGAAGAGGCTCCAGCGAAGAAAGAAACTCGCCGCCCTGGCTTTTTTGCTAGATTAGCCGGCATGGCACGCAAATCAGAAGCTTCTTCGCACGTACAAAAAGGGCATGACCAAAGTTCCGGAAACAAAAATCAGGCTTCCTCATCGAAGATTAACCAAATCGACTCTCCTTTGGATGAAATTGATACAGAATCTCTGGAAATTCCAGCCTTTTTGAGGCGCAAAAATAATTAATATATAACAAAGGGTTAAGCCGAACCCCGCCATAATAATAGATAAAAAGTGTATTTTATTTCATTTTTATACGAATTTGACTTGAAATACGCTCAAGTATTATTTATTTGTATTCTATGGATACGGAATTTTGGTATAGTAAAGAGCAAGTTTTATGTATCCAATTTGCTGTAATATAGGAGAATGGGCAAATGACTAATGTAACAGAACTAGAATTTGAGCAAAGGGCGGACCGACTTCGTCTTGCTCGACGATTATCGGGGATAACGTTGAATGATATACCCGACACATTTGGAATAAGTAAGCATACTTACTATGCTTGGGAACTTGGAAGGAACCCAATCAAAGATAAGATCGCGAAACGAATTGTCACAATGCTTAAGGAAGCGAAAGTTTTTTGTACAGTAGAGTGGCTTCTGTCTGGAAAAGGTATCTCGCCGCGCCCCATTGAGGAAATAGAGTCAGTTATTGATTCCTCCGTGGATAGCATTGTAAATAACGACCTAAAGCATCTGCAGAAAGAAGTTGGTGTGATGACAGAGGTCCGCACTTTTCAAAAGGCAAATAAAGATGCTGATATTCGTCTTGTTTCTGACGATGCCATGCTCCCCTTCTATGCGCCTGGAGATTATGTTGGTGGTATTAGAAAGTCAGGTAACGACCTTTCTGAAGCTGCTCTCAATAATAACTGTATTGTTGAAACAGAAGATGGTGCCACCTACGTTAGGCGTGTCACCAAGGGCCGAAAGAATGGTACATTCAATCTGAGCTGCATAAATCCAACCACGAAGCTCCCCGAATACACCATTTTTAGTGTGAATTTAAAGAGCGCAGCCCCAATACTATGGCACAGAAAGCTGCCAGCATAGGTAAGGCTACATTATCAACTAAAATGCTCCCTTTATGGGGGCATTTTTTTTGTTCTGAATGCGAAGAAACAAAACCAACTTAAGAAGTAATCAACTCTGGTTGATCCTCTCGGTTCCGAATACAAAAGCTGCTGATAATAAAATGGTGGACATTACGTCCACCCCAAGAGTTATGCACTGTGGTCATGTGTGCTAATTTTTTTGTTATTGTTATTTATAATCTAGCATGCTCAAAAAAAAAATCAATAGCAAATTTTAAAAAAATTAAATAAAATTTTTACCTAAAGAAGAAGAGGGTAACGTTTTGATATAAAACACTTTTTTGATGTCTGTGGATAAGTTGGCCCAAATAAAAAGCTATAAATATTAGGAATTTCATTTTTTCAACAGAGTTTTCCACATCCAGCCTTTATATGCGGTGACCAAATAACCTTAAGTAGTGTAATATTAATAAAACTATCCCTTTACGTTCTATTTATTAGATGTTCGTTTTTATTACACGAAATAGGTTTTAATGGCTTGAAAAATCAGAATATTTGTTTGGCTAGTAACAGATGACTGGAAAGAGAGATGAGCCTCGAGCACAATGGTGTCATGTCAGAACCTTTAGGCACTCTAGGCGACCCGGCGTCTTAATCCGGTGAGTAGTAGAGTGCCTGGAATCCAGATCCTAAGGAATCATATGGCAGCCTAAGGCTTAGCCAATGATTGCTAATGCAAGGAATGATACAGGGCAGCAGATTTTTACGTAGTGCTGCTTGTGGAAAGGCGTAGCCCATCGTAGCGATATATCACTTCGTAGAGAAACGAAGACGGATGTAGCGAAAATGTATTGATCAGCCCGTCTAGCTTCTCTAACCCTAACGGATTTATCACGTCGTAGCGAAGCGAAGACAGATGTAGCGAAGATGTATTGATCAGCCCGTCTAGCTTCTCTAACCCTAACGGATTATCACGTCGTAGCGAAGCGAAGACGGATGGCGTCCCCAACGGGACTCGAACCCGTGTTTTCGCCTTGAAAGGGCAATGTCCTAGACCGCTAGACGATGGGGACTTCGGTTAAAGGATTTAACCCGCCACAATAAAAAAAGCAAGTATTTTTCACACGCTAGAGCACTAAAAAAGCAGAAATTGCCCCTTAAATATTCTTTTTTACTTTTTCTTTTTTGATTTCTCAGGAGATTTTTTAGCATCAGGCCCTGTACTTGCTGGAATAACTTTCATAAAGGCAGGGATTGTCTCGCCAAAACCAACTTCTGGCAAAGTTTCGGTTTCAATCCTATTCCAGTTGTGTCGCCTCTCTCGTCTGTCTTCTAAGGCTTCTTTTCTTGGCTGACTCTCATCCTTACGAGGCAGGTCATCTACAGACGGCTTTTGGCTTTCAGTTACCTTAGCTCCTTGTCCTTTAGCAGGCATCTTTTTCTTACTAGCTGGTGCTAAGTAGTCAGGTGCCGAAAAACCAGAGAGATCCACAGCGTCTATCGGATGACCGATGGCAGTAATAACAGCCTGCATTAATTTATGGTCCTTTGGCGTCTCAAAAAGATAAGATTCACCAGACTTCCCTGCTCGACCTGTGCGACCAATACGATGAACGTACTCTTCAGGGTTTGTTGGGACATCAAAACTAAAAACATGGCTAATTTCGTCTATATGGAGACCTCGTGCAGCTACGTCACTTGCAACCAGTATGTGAACATCACCAGATTTAACCGAATCTAGTATTTCTCGCCTCTTAGATTGAGGGAAATCCCCATGAAGAGCTTCACTGTCATAACCATGTCTTTTTAAAGAAAGGTTAAGACTATCAACGTCTCTTTTTCGATTACAAAAAATAATAGCTTGTTCAATATGCTGTTTCTCTAAAAGGTATCTCAAAGCAGCCCTTTTAACGACACCTACTTGCTGTTCGGTAGCCTTTTTCGAGAGAAAATCCAGTTTAACCAAATATTGGTCAATGGTTTCAGCTGTTGTCGTCTTGGATTCAATCGCGACTTCTTCTGGATTTACCAAAAAGCCATGAGCAAGTTTCCGAATTTCAGATGGCATCGTCGCTGAGAATAGAAGCGTCTGTCTTTTGGCAGGTAACTTTCTGACAATCTCCTTTAGATCGGGAATAAATCCCATATCTAACATCCTATCTGCTTCATCAATAACCAGATACTTCACAGCCGTCAGAAGGATCCTCCCTCTGGAAAAAAGATCTAATAAACGTCCGGGCGTCACAATAAGGACATCGGCGCCCTTTGCCAACAATCTTTCTTGTTCCTCCATTGACTCTCCGCCAACGATAAGAACACTATTCAGTTTGTGGTGCTTTCCTAACTTTTTAAATTCTGAATCCAATTGCGCCGCTAATTCTCGGGTTGGCTCTAGTATCAACGCGCGCGGCATCCGTGCCCTAGCACGACCTTGGGAAAGCAAACACATAAGCGGGAGCAAAAAAGAAGCCGATTTTCCCGTTCCAGTTTGCGCTGAAGCAAGAACATCTTTCCCATCTAGAAATATGGGAATCGTTTTTGATTGAATGGGTGTTGGTGACTTAAACCCGGCCTCATCAACAGCCTTTAACGTTTTTTCATCTAACCCAAGATCTGAAAATTGCATCGGTAACTAACAAAGCCCTACTGCAGTAGAAATACAAGTTGCGAAATACACTAAAGGAGCCCCTACACTATAATGTCAACAAATATTTGTTAGAAACATGCAAAAAAAGTTCAGAACATCCTCTAGTTTTCAACTTTACAACACTTTCTAGAAAACATTAACCACAGCGTTGCACACAATCCCATTTGGAGAAAAGCCGAAGGGAGGAAAACATACAGTCCTAAGTGTAAGCCTTTCTCAACGCCTATGAGATAGCTCAACCAAGCTACCCCTGGTACGTATAACGAGCAAAAAGCTACAAAGACCGCGGGAAGCGCCTTCGTAAGTTTAGAACCGTATCCTTTTTCAAAAAACACTCCCATGAAATACGTTAAAGCGAAAAAGCCCAAAAGGTAGCCGCCAGTAGGGCCCATCATGTAAGATATCCCTAACCCGCGATCAGGTGTCCCTTGGAAAACGGGGAACCCACTAATTCCCTCCAACATATAGAGAAAAACAGTTGCGATCCCTAATCTAGGACCATATAGAATCCCAATGAGGACCAGCGCCGAAGTCTGCATGCTGACTTTGACTGGCCAAATGGGAACTTGTACCTTTGCAGAAATTGTCAGAAACAATGTCCCAACAATCGCTAGCGCGAATTGCTGCAAAATAGACAAATTGCCAAGCTGCGGAAATACCGACGAAATGGGTGGGTTAAAACGTTGTGGAGTTACCAACATGGAGTTATCTCCCTTTGTTTGCACTGAACTCTTGGTCGCCTTTTAACAAGAAACAACCCCTATAGCAACCCCCTACCCTACGGACCTCACCTCATCTGAAAAGCTTTTTACCTTCAACAATTCTTCCAAAGAATATTCAAAGATTGGAATTTGCTGTTCTTCACAAAACTCAACTTCCTTTTGAACTCCATAAGAGTTCTTCCAACCATCAAGTTTTAATAAGATCATTGCGGCAGAGGCCGACAGTAGGGAAAAATCAAATGACAAAAACATGCGCCGCCGATCTTCCAAACTCAACGTCCCAAAAGAAGCAATGATTGTATGGTTGTGAAGAATCGGACTAAAAACATGAATATTATTCTCTAGCATATGGATACAGGCGCTTTTTGCAGCCGAAACTCTACTTTCTTTTTCCGAATCGGTCCCATTATAGGGATGAGATAAATAATAAAAGTCTTTTTTCATAACCACTTTCCTCTTTTAACTCATTGAAACAAAACAATGTACAAAACCTGGAATGCCCAATTTACAAAAAATGTTGACAATGTTTTTAAAAGAAAGTCAAATACTAACTAAGGGGTAAAGTATGACAGTTTCTGCCAATGCGATGAATAAGTCGACGTGGAAGTATAATTGCGAAATAAACGCGCAGCTCGTTGAACTTTGCGAGCCTCTCTTCAAGAATTTCGGAATAACTGTTTTTTCTTACATCAGATTTTTTGAAGACGGCACTCATTTACAGCTGTGTACAAATACGGACTGGCTGAAGTTTTATCTTCAGAAAAAGTTTTATGATAACGAATCTCACTATCGAAATATGCTGGAAAAAATTCCGGTAGATGATTCCAATTTCGTTTTGTGGGAAACGCTTCCTCAATCTCAGCTCACTTCTTCTCTATATGAATCAAATATATGGAATGGTCTCAGCATCTATAAAAGGTATAAAAATTATGCCGAGGCATTTTATTTTTCCAGCACACGTGATTCACATCAAATAATTGACTTTTTCGTCAATCATCAAGCCCTCCTTACCCAGTACTCCTTTTATTTCAAAGAAAAAGCGAGTGATTTTATCATCAATCCACCAAACGAAGTGATAACAGTGCCGGCTAAAATGCTTGATTTCGGAAATCTCTGCATCCCAAAGCACAACTCCGAAAACAGGCTCTCTTTCTTCAGGGACATTGAGGCTCACACCCCAGGTGTTGGGGCACAACTTTCCTGTAGAGAACATGAATGCATCTCTCATATTTCCAAAGGGAAAACCATGAAAGAGACAGCCTGTGATATGGGGCTATCACCGAGGACCGTTGAACAGTATATCGTAAATGTAAAGAAAAAATTCAAATGCAAAACGAAGTCAGAAGTGATCGAGTATTTTTTTCAGGAGTCTGATCGACCTACATTCTCACCCAACATGGCTATGAATAGCTATCCGTAAAGAGTTTTGGCCCTTTCCTCAAAAGCCTGAACCATATGATGAACAGCTTGTACGAAAAAACCTTGCATCAACTTTTCGAATGTAGGGGATTTGAAAGCGAAGTCTACATAGAAATCTATTTCACACAATAGGGTTTTGTTCCCATGCTTTTTGTTGATTGGCGTAAAAATCCAGTGGTTATCCAAATGTTCAAACGGCCCTTCTTCATAGACCACATCAATTCGATTTGGTGGAGATAACAGAACACGAGATGTAAATCTCTCCTTGAAAATTGAATAGCCCACGGCAAGATCAGCTATGATCTTTTTTCGCGATTTTTCCCGAACATGGGCTTCCAGACACCATGGCAAAAATTCAGGATAACGGTCTATATCAACCACAAGATCATAGATCTGCTCGACCGTATAGGGAAGGAAGTATTTCTCACGATGGGTGGGCACTCACGAAACCTCTTCTTGGGCCAAACGATTCGCTTTTAACTGCTCAAAGTCATCTCCAGCATGATAAGAAGAACGGGTTAATGGCGAAGCAGATACCATTAAAAATCCTTTTCCACGAGCCATTTTTGCGTACTCCTCAAACTCAGCTGGAGGGACAAACCTTTCAACTGGATGATGCTTAGGAGTAGGTTGTAAATACTGACCAATGGTCAAGAAATCTACCTCTGCAGCACGAAGATCATCCATAACTTGATAGATCTCTGATTTCGATTCTCCAAGCCCAACCATGAGTCCTGACTTGGTAAACATTCTTGGGTCCAATTCTTTTACCTGACTTAAAAGCTTCAGCGAATGGAAATAACGAGCACCAGGACGCACAGTGGCATAAAGCCTTGGTACAGTTTCCAAATTATGATTGTACACATCTGGACGTGCTTTCACTACACGCCCTATGGCACCTGCTTTTCTTAAAAAGTCAGGGGTCAAGACTTCAATGGTCGTCCTGGGAGCGTGTTCTCTTATTTTCTCAATAACTTGCCCAAAATGGTCCGCGCCACCGTCATCTAAGTCATCTCTATCCACCGACGTAATGACCACATGAGAGAGCCCCATTTTGCCCACTGCTATGGCCACATTCTCAGGTTCGTGAGGATCTAAGAGATCGGGTCGGCCTGTTTTCACATTACAAAAGGCGCAAGCCCTCGTACACACACTCCCCAAGATCATCACCGTCGCATGCTTCTTTGCCCAACACTCCCCAATGTTAGGACAAGCCGCTTCTTCACAAACTGTGTTTAAGTTTAGCTGACGCATTAACTTACGAGTATTGTGATATTCCTCAGATACGGGCGCTTTCACACGGATCCAATCTGGCTTTCTTTGTATGGTCCTCTGCGTGTCCACAGCTTTCGTATGGGTCACAATTCTCTCCTCCTTGGGCTTCGCCGCGATCATATAGGATAACCTTCATTGTTTCTATGATTTTGTTCACAATGATTTTAATTTCCTATCGTAGATTTCAAAACCAAATCTCCCTTGCGTTTCTCTGCATAAATAGTAAGATGTAGGATAAAGAATTATAAGAATTGCACAGCATGCACGGGAGTATAAGAATGTATCCAATGAACGTCAGGTTTCTTTTATTTATCAGTCTCCTATTTGTCATAAACGCTTGTTCACATTCGCCAATGCACGACCTTAATTCCGACGGTGAATCTGTGAAAATCTCAAAAATTGAGGGCCTCGGCGAAGATGACTTAGATAATCTGGAGGAAATTGGAAACGTACATTGTGAGGTAGGATTAAACGCTAGAGATATCGAAGCAAACATCAAGGCATGCCATAATAAACTCCGAAATGATGCGGGAAAAATGGGAGGTGATGTCATTATAGTTGAAGACGTTGACCAGAATTTTCCTCCCAATGAAAATAAAATATGGAAGGGCGGGGTAGCAACAAATAATATTAAGCAAAAGGCCGTGGTCTTGCGTTGGACTAACAAACCAACTGCACCCGACATGATTCTTCCACATCCAGTTCTCGAGGAACTGGATGAAGAAGCTGAGATGGAAACAGACTCCCCTGAGGAACTGGAGCAAGACCCAGATTCTGGGACGCTTGTACCTGTAACGGCTGAAGATATTTAAACTCTATAGTGGAATCTGAGGCCATTAGTCTTCTGTTTAACAATGCCGCTTAACATTGCTGAGTCTAGGGATTACCATCGCGAAATGCCTAGGAAACATGAAATGATCACTACATTTATGGCGTCGCAAAGGCCAATTTTACTGCGTTTATGGCATTAGCAATGCCACTTTGCAAAAAATGAAACTCAAAAATTGAGAGTCGCTCTAGTTGAATTAAGCTTATTGCTCCCTAGAAGCCCGCTTACGAATATGTGACTCCAGATAACGTTTTCTTAAACGGATGTTCTTGGGTGTAACCTCAATCAGCTCATCGTCACCAATATAAGACATAGACTGCTCCAGAGTCATCTTACGGGGTGGTGTAAGCTGAATCGCATCATCTTTTCCTGACGCTCGAACGTTAGTAAGTTGTTTCTCTTTGATGGGATTCACTTCTAAGTCATTGGGACGACTGTTTTCTCCAATGATCATTCCTTTATAAACATCCATCCCCGAATCAATGACCATGAATCCACGATCTTCTAGTTTCCAAAGAGCATAAGCCACTGCCTTTCCAGTTTCAGTGGAAATCAGCACCCCATTACGACGGGATCCTATCTCTCCCTTGTAAGGCGCAAATCCACTGAAAAGGCGGCTCATTACGCCTGTTCCCCGCGTGTCAGACATAAATTCGTTCTGATATCCAATGAGTCCACGTGTTGGAATGATAAATTTCAAGCGCGTCTTTCCGCCCCCTGAGGGTGCCATGTCTAATAACTCTGCTTTTCGAAGCCCCATCTTTTCAATGACAACACCTGTGAATTCATCATCCACATCGATCTGAGCCTCTTCCATAGGCTCAAGTTTGGCGCCCGTATCAGGATCATCCATAAAGAGAACACGAGGACGGCTAATGGAGAGCTCGAAACCTTCACGTCGCATGGTCTCAATCAGAACACCCAATTGTAGTTCCCCTCTACCAGCAACTTCGAATGAATCTTTGCCTTCGCTTTCCTTAACGCGGATCGCGACGTTTCCTTCTTTCTCTTGGAAGAGACGATCCCGAATCATACGTGAGGTAACCTTTGATCCTTCCCGTCCCGCAAAGGGCGAATCGTTAACCGAAAAAGTCATCATCAATGTGGGAGGATCAATGGGCAACGCAGGCAACGGTTTTTCAACACTCATGGCACACAGGGTATCCGTAACCGTTACATTCTTTAGTCCAGCGATAGAAATAATATCACCCGCTTCCGCGTGCTCTATGGGTTCCCTACCCAAGTTCCTAAAAGCTAAAAGCTTTGTTAAACGACCCTCTTCTACCACTTCACCCTTTAAGTTCAATGCCTTGAGAGGCATATTTATATTTGCAATTCCACCGTGGATCCGGCCTGTAAAAACTCGTCCCAAATAGGAATCATAGTCCATCATAGATACTAAGAATGAAAAGGGCTCTTCAACGGATTCTTTTGGAAGCGGAACATACTTTAGGATCATATCGAACAAGGGCCCGACACCATTCTTTTCATCTGCCATATCATCAACGGCCCAGCCCTCCTTAGCAGAAGCGAAAATAACTGGAAAGTCTAGTTGCTCTTCCGTCGCATCCAATGCTGAAAAGAGGTCAAATATTTCAGAATGAACTTCGTCAACACGCGCATCCGGACGATCGGATTTATTTATCACAACAATAGGCTTAAGACCCAGTTTCAAAGCCTTGGTCAACACAAACTTGGTCTGCGGCATGGGACCATCCACACTGTCCACCAGCAAAAGCACGCCATCCACCATATCCAGGATCCGCTCTACCTCGCCCCCAAAGTCGGCATGGCCTGGTGTATCTACAATGTTGATACGGGTCTTATCCCAAATTAATGAGGTGCACTTAGCCAGAATGGTTATGCCACGCTCTTTCTCAAGATCCCCAGAATCCATGGCCCGCTCAGTAACAGCTTGGTTCTCTCTATAGGCCCCACTCTGTTGCAGCATGGCATCCACAAGTGTTGTTTTTCCATGGTCCACGTGGGCAATAATGGCAATGTTACGAAGTGCAGTCACAGTCTAAATCCTTTGTAAATCTGAAGTCCCCCATGTTTACCCTCTTCGGCATCAAAAATGCAAGGATTATCCTCCAGAAAGACCTCCCAAACTTTTCAGAAATATATCATCTAAAGTTTTTCTCACATATACTCACATAATCTCACATAGAGTAAATGTGAAAAGTTTTTGACTTTTCTCACATAATCTCACATAATCTCACATAGAGTAAATGTGAGTAAATACATGACCTGGGATACATTTCGCCTTTCTGTGAGGTTAAACTTAGATTCTTCTATCGTCGAGAAGGTGTATGCCGCTATTGCAGAAATTGACGCCGTAAAGAATAGTTGGGCCATTACGGGAAAATTACTCCCTCAAACGATTCAAAGATTGACGCACTCAGTGATTATAACGTCAACAGGTGCCTCCAACCGAATTGAGGGCAACCGCTTGTCCGATATAGAAGTGGAAAATCTATACAAAAATTTGCGCATCAAAAAATTGAAAACACGTGATGAGCAGGAAGTTGCAGGATATCTGCAATGTCTTGAGCTCGTCCTTGAAAACTATCAAGACCTCTCAATTAGCGAGTCATTCATACTCAAGCTGCATCATGATATGTTGATTCATAGTGAAAAAGATGACCGCCATAAAGGCGAGTACAAATTTGGCTCCAACCGCGTTGAAGCAAAGGATCATACTGGAAATGTTGTGGGAGTAATTTTTGATCCGACCCCACCATACTTAGTAAAAAAAGAGATGCATGAACTGGTCGATTGGTACAACTGGGCTATTGAAAAAAAGCTGAAACATCCCCTAATTCTAGTAGCAAACTTTATATTCGAATATTTAGCCATCCATCCTTTCCAAGATGGCAATGGTAGAACGAGTAGATTACTGACAAACCTCATGCTCTTGCAACAGGGGTACCTTTTTACACCCCTCGTTTCCCATGAAAGAGTGATAGAGTCAGTCAAAGCAGAGTATTATCTGGCTCTCAATAAGACGCAAAGAACTTGGAAAAGTAAAACTGAGGATATTGGTCCTTGGCTATTATTCTTCCTAGATGTTGTTAGAAATCAAAGCCTGCAAGCTCTAGAACTTATCGAGAGTGATAATATCGAATATGTCCTTTCGGAAAGGCAACTCTCTTTATGGCAGTGGGCAACCACCAGAGATTCCGAATTTAGTCGAAAGGATGCCATAGAAGCTTTAGGTTTTCCTGCTCGCACCATAGAAGAAAGCACCAAAAAGTTAGTTGCCCTGAAATGCCTAGCCAGGATCGGTCAAGGAAAAGCGACAAGATATAGAGTGATAGACAAGTCTAGCCCTTCTTGAAAAGGAAATACCGATCGCCAAACAAACGAATTGTTTCACGATGAAATAGGGTCCTCCTTATACTCAAGAAATATATTCACTCTTCCTCCAGACGTGTCTGAATCTTCACTTCGCTGGTTAAGGTCTTATGAACGGGGCACTTGTCTGCAATGCGCAAACATCCTTGGCGTTGTTCCTCGGTCAGATCACCTTTCAAAACAACGGTCCGTTCTATTAGATCGATTTTACCTTCTTTGGTTTCACAGTCTTCGCAATCTTGAGCATGGATCTTATCAATTTTTAAGTGAACCCGCACGCCTTTGAGAGGAATTTTCTTATGATCCGCATAAAGCCTGATGGTCATGGAAGTACAAGCACCCAGTCCCGCCAAGAGATAATCATAGGGAGACGGCCCCAAATCATTTCCGCCAAAGCTTTTCGGCTCATCGGCCAATAGATGATGCCTTCCCGTTGAGATATCTTGAGTGAACTTGCTTTCCGTGGACTCGACCATAACCCCCTCAACTGAAGCTGACTCTGAATCCTCAACTGAAGCAGATTCTTGAGACTCAGCCCCTATAAACCGACTCACCCAGGCCTGTAAAACATCCGCCACGTAGGCCGCATCTTCTCGACGACTCAACAGATGATCAGCCCCATCTAGAGACACAAAGCTTTTGGGATGCTTTGCGAGACCAAAAATCTCAGCTGCATTGTCGATACTGACCGTCTGATCCGTTGGCGCGTGAAAAATTAGAAGTGCCGGATGCTTGCCTTTGAAAAAGTCCAAACCCTGGTATTTTTCCAAATCCTCTATAAAGGATTTCCGCATCCGAAAGGGACGCCCGCCAATAGAAACTTCCGCTTCGCCCTTTTCCCGAATATCTTCCAGCGTTTCCTTAAAGTGGTGACTAACATGAAGCGGCTCCCGAGGAGCATTAATAGTCACCAAGGCCTTTAACTCTGGGATCTCACTCGCGGCATAAAGGACTGCTGCCCCCCCTAAACTATGCCCAATGAGAATCTGTGGGGCCTCATATTGCTTTCGCAGAAAATCTGCCGCAGCGATCAAATCCCCCACATTGGACGTAAAGTGAGTCTCTTCAAAGGCTCCCTCACTTTGCCCCAGACCCGTAAAGTCAAAGCGCAATACTGCAATACCATTTTCTGCCAATGCACCGCTAATGCGATTGGCCGCATGAACATCCTTGGAACAGGTGAAACAGTGAGCAAACAGCGCATAGGCCCGCGGAGACTCTGCTGGAAGATCCAATACCGCCTGCAAGGCATGCCCTTGTGATCCTGGAAAAGATAGCTTCTTACGTGATATGGCCATTTGATACTCCCTATGCGGAAATAGTCTATCACATTTGGGATGTATTTTTCATGATTCATAAAGAGCTAATTTCATGAAAATTGAAACACTACCACACAGTTTTCGTGATTTTGTCTCTACCAGCAACAGGAGATATTTGGGGTAACTTATTGAATTATCACACCCCAGAGACACCGCTGCTCAATTTCTGGTTTAATAGTGAATCGCTTTGCCATAGGCATCTAGGACGGCTTCGTGCATCATCTCAGAAAGAGTCGGATGAGGGAAAACTGTCGCCATGATATCGGCTTCCGTAGCTTCCATGGTTCGAGCAATGACGAATCCTTGGATCAGCTCGGTAACCTCGGCTCCTACCATGTGAGCGCCCAGGAGTTCTCCTGTCTTTTCATCAAAAATGGTCTTGATAAATCCTTCAGCTTCACCCAACGCAATGGCCTTACCATTAGCATTAAAGGGAAAACGCCCGACTTTTATCTTCATGCCCTTCTTCTTCGCTGCCGCCTCAGTATAGCCCACACTTGCAACCTGCGGCATAGAATATGTACAACCGGGAATCTTTGTTGGATCTAGAGGATGAACCCCACGCGTCCCTGCAATTTTTTCTACACACAAAACGCCTTCATGACTTCCTTTGTGAGCCAACCAAGGGGGGCCTGCAACATCACCAATGGCATAAATACCTGGCACTTTCGTTTGGCACCACTCATTGGTCACCACATGGGTCTTCTCAACTTTCACGCCAACTTCTTCAAGACCGAGATTCTCCACATTGCCAACGATACCAACGGCAACAATAACCCGATCTACAGTCAACTCTTCGGTCTTACCCTTTACGTCGATGGTCACCTCTACAGAATCCTTACCCTTTTTAAGGGAACGAGTTGTCGCACTCGTTAAGATATTAATGCCCTGCTTTTCAAAGGCCTTCTGCGCAAATTTGGAAACTTCTTCATCTTCTACGGGCAAAATGCGATCCAGCATTTCCACCACCGTGACTTCGACACCCAAAGATCGATAAAAGCTAGCAAACTCGATGCCAATGGCCCCCGAACCAATCACTAACAAAGACTTTGGCATGCTCTCTGGCACCATGGCTTCGCGATAAGTCCATATAAGCTTCCCATCGGACTCAAGTCCCGGCAAAGTCCTTGAACGGGCACCGGTTGCTAAAACAATATTCTTTGCTTCAACCGTTTCCTTTTTCCCATCCTTTTTGGTGACATCAATTTTTCCTTTGCCGGCGAGTTTTGCAGCACCCTCTATAACCGTCACCTTATTTTTTTTCAGCAAATGGGCCACGCCTTTTGCTAATTGACTTGAAATGTTCCGGGAGCGCTCCACGGCTTTCTTCAAATCAAACTTGACGCCCGAAACTTTAAATCCAAAATCTTCCGAATGCTCTAACAAATGAGCCACTTCTGCCGTTCGCAACAAAGCCTTCGTTGGAATGCATCCCCAATTGAGGCAAATGCCGCCCAAATGTTCTTTCTCAATAACCGCTGCTTTAAGACCCAACTGGGCGCCT
>Ga0209665_1001311_pt1 | contig 14518 bp, 13 predicted proteins | sample SaaInlV_200m_DNA_2_FD_184675 | JGI IMG/M metagenome (GOLD analysis project Ga0209665, IMG submission 184675) | Marine microbial communities from expanding oxygen minimum zones in the Saanich Inlet - Saanich Inlet SI074_LV_135m_DNA (SPAdes) (version 2) | ecosystem: Environmental > Aquatic >... | reverse complement strand
GGTCGTTCGGTTTCAGGGGTGGATTTAGGAACAGCTATTCATGGCGCTCGACAATCGGGGCTTTTGACGGCAGGAGGAGGCCACGCAATGGCGGCGGGATTTACAGTTTCTGCTGATGCACTTTCTCAATTCGAAGCTTTTATGATTGAGCGCGTTGCGCAACAAATGAAAGAGTCTGACTATACCCCCAAGTTGATGGTTGAGGGGATTTTGACACCGGCTGGTGCAAGTAAAGATTTTATCCAAGTTCTGAGTCAACTGGCTCCGTTTGGCATGGGAAACCCGACGCCTCGGTTTGTTTTCCCCAATGTGAAAGTAATCAATGCTTCTATTGTGGGCAATGACCATATTCGTTGTTTGATTCAAGGGGAAGATGGGAAGAGTCTAGCTGCCATTGCCTTTCGTTCAGTGGAGACACCCTTGGGGGATGTTCTTCTTTCCAAACAACGGACCCTGTTGCATTTGGCGGGGACGCTTCGCGTTGACTCTTGGCAGGGAAGGGAGACGGTTAAGCTGACCATTGAAGATGGGGCGAACGTTTAAAAAAAGATCACCTGGGATGATTTATCAGGAATAATCCTATTTCAACATATCGGAGAACTTTTTGATATACATGCTCGGGGTTCCTAGCATTTTTTTCAGAGCACGTCTTTCCATAGCATAATGGCTGGATCCATAAACAACGAGAACGCGATCATACTTATTGAGTGTCTTCGCAATGGTAGAAATGATATTGGCTTCACGCACTGTGTTCACATGCCCGGAAACATTTTGAATAAATGTTGCCTCAGGACCTACATCTGGCATATACGTTTCTTCGCTAACATTACTAGTCTCAAAGCTTTCTTGGGAGTTGTCTTCGAACCATGTGAGGAAAGATGCGTATGTAAAGTCATTTGACTTCACGCCTAGGTTACGAAGATCTCTTTCCTTGGAGGCTTGAAAGAGATCCATAAGATTTTTCTCTGTTGTTTGGACGGATCTGATTTCTTGGGGGATTTTTCGGACAAAGTTAAACCCCATATAATCCTCGGGGTCATAGCCTAAGGTTTCCAGATAGTCCCATTCTTCTTTTGGAAGAGGATCTCCTCCAATGAATGGAATCCCCAAGAGATTTGCCAGGTGGACGGCATAGAAAATTTCGCCACAGTTGAATCCTCCTTTTTGATCCCAGCATTTTTTTGTTTCTTTCAGAAAATCTTTTGGCGAAAGGCCTGCTTTCTCGGGATACCCCTCAATAATAATAATGTCAGGCTTAAATCGTTGAATGGCTTCTTTTATAAGGAGGAAGGTTTGGGTCGATAGCTCTTTTCGATGAGAGGTGCCCACATACCCTAAATATTTTTGGCCATCATGAAACAAGGCCAAAAAGGGTGGCGGCACCAGTGCTTCTCCAGTTGCGATAGGGCTGTTTGGTTCGAACCGCCAATGGGGAATCAGGGAAGGATCTGCTGTATATGTCTTTTGAGCGAGTGCATTTTGGGAGGGGTAGTAGAAAGCGATGATCGCAAGAACGCCCATAAAAAACTTTAAAGAGTTTCTGGGAAGGAATTCTTTGTATGAGTCAGCTTCTCGAGCAGATACGCATCTCATATTTGTCACCAAGTTATTCTGTATTATGTTGACCACAATTCTTAGATTCATAATCTTATTAGGTAATTTAAAATACGCAACCCCTGTTACGCGAATCAATGTGAAATTGCACAGATTCTATAGGTTTTTTTTCCATCTTAAAACTGGATTTCGAGCCGCTTTTGTCTCATCCAGACGTTTGCGAGGAGTATGCACAGGGGCTTCTTGAAAGAGAGTTTTATTCCCTTTCTTAGCCTCATGGGTCAGATATTTGAGTGTATCAATGAATTGATCTAGCGTTTGTTTGCTTTCCGTCTCGGTAGGCTCAATCAAAAAGGCCCCACTGACGATGAGGGGGAAGTACATGGTCATGGGGTGAAAGCCTTCATCAATTAGAGCCTTGGCCATGTCCAGTGTCGTAACGCCAGTTCCCTTTAGGAATTTGTCATCAAAGAGGCACTCGTGCATACAAGTGCCCTTATAGGCAGGCGTCATGGTATCTTTCAGCTTGGCCAGGATATAATTGGCAGATAAGACTGCATCTTCTGATACTTGCTTTAGGCCATCGGCACCGTGGCTCAGCATATAGGCCAGGGCCCGGATAAACATTCCCATCTGTCCGTGGAATCCTTTGAGGCGGCCAAGGGTTTTTTGGGTGCTTTCCGAAATCGTTTCTACCAATTTCAGTCCATCTTTTCCCTTTGAAAGGTAGGGTACGGGGACAAATGGGGCTAATGAATCAGCGAAAACCACCGGTCCACTTCCAGGGCCGCCCCCTCCATGGGGTGTTGAAAAAGTCTTGTGAAGATTGATATGCATGCAGTCGATGCCCAGATCTCCTGGGCGAACTTTGCCCATGATGGCATTGAAATTGGCACCATCACAGTAAAAATAGGCACCAGCCTCATGGACTGCCTTGGAAATCTCGAGAATATCCTTTTCAAAGAGGCCACAGGTGTTTGGGTTGGTTAACATGAGAGCCGCCACATCGGGCCCTAATTTCGCTTTTAGATCGGTGACATCCAAAAGACCGTCGTTGGTGGATTTGACCGTGTCTACACTATAGCCGCAGAAAATGGCGGTGGCGGGATTGGTTCCATGGGCTGAATCGGCCACCAGGATTCGAGAGCGTTTTTCCCCATCTGCATCAAGGGCGGCTTTGATGGCCATAATTCCGCACAACTCTCCGTGCGCCCCAGCGCCTGGGGAAAGGGCGACGGCAGACATTCCTGTCAGGGTCATAAGCCAGTGGCTTAGAGCGTCCATAAGGCCTAGAGCCCCTTGGACTGTCTCAAAGGGCTGAAGGGGATGGAGAGCGGTGAAACCTGGATTGCGAGCAATCTTTTCATTGAGGCGCGGGTTGTGTTTCATTGTGCATGAACCCAAAGGATAAAATCCAGCATCAATGCTATAGTTCTTTTGGCTTAGCCGTGTGAAGTGGCGGACGACTTGGGGTTCTGAAAGCCCTGGTAGTCCTATTTTTTCTGAGCGCTCAAGGGACCCCAAACGCCTTTTCTTCTCCAACGGCTTTGTCCAATCTACACCCGAAAGGCCAGGATCGTCTAACTCGAACAAGAGGGGCTCTTCCATCTGGAGCCCCTTGTTCCCGGTGAATGTGCTTTCTTTCTGGGCAGGAGAGGGTGTTTTTTTTGCTGCTTCCATTATAGCGCCTCCTGTAAAACGACCTTTAATCTAGCAACAAGTTTATCCTGATCCGCTTCAGTTGTCAGTTCTGTGGCAGCCACAAGCAAATATGGGGCCAGCTCTTTTTTCTCTGGGTAAAGTCTGGAGAGAGGAACGCCCGCCAAAAGGCCCTTAGAAAGGAGTTTTTTCATTACTAGGTCTGCATTTTTGGGCAGCTTAAGCGTGAATTCGTTAAAAAAAGTATCATTCACGACGGTGACTTGGGGAATTTTTTCCAATTTCTCGGCCAGTTGGACAGCATTTGCATGATTCACATCCCCTAGCCGCCGAAATCCTTTTTCTCCCAAAAGGGCAAGATGAATGGTAAAGGCGAGTGCGCAAAGTCCTGAGTTGGTGCAAATGTTGCTGGTGGCGCGCTCACGGCGGATGTGTTGCTCGCGCGCTGCCAGGGTCAGAACCCATCCTCTTTTTCCATCACTATCGACAGTTTGGCCCGAGATTCTACCTGGCATATGGCGAACATATTTGTCTCGGGTGGCCATAAGACCCAAGTAGGGACCACCATAATTAAGGGGATTTCCCAAAGACTGGCCCTCTGCGACAACAATATCGGCTCCCATACTGCCGGGTGATTTAAGTTTACTGAGGGATATGACTTCGGTCACGACGACAGCTAATAGAACGCCGTGCTCGTGACATTTTTTTGAGAGATCTGACAGATCATAAAGCTGCCCAAACAGGCTGGGGTTTTGAATGATACAGCATGAGTAAGTGTCATCAATTTTGGAGAGTAAGTCTTCTTCGTTCTCTATGTTTGGTTCTAAGGTTTCTACATCAAACTCGGCGAAGTGGGCATAGGTATTAACAGCATCGGTATAGTGGGGATGTAGACCCCCAGAAATTAGGACTTTATTTCGCTTAGTGATCCGATTTGCCATGAGAGCCGCTTCGGCCGTTCCAGAGGCCCCGTCGTAGAGTGACGCGTTGGCTACGTCCATTCCTGTCAAAAGGGCTACCTGGGTTTGGAATTCAAAAAGATATTGGAGAGTGCCTTGGGAAACTTCTGGCTGGTACGGCGTATAGGATGTGAGAAATTCTCCCCGCTGTATGAGAGAGTCTACTGCGGCAGGCAGGTGATGGCGATAGGCACCGGCTCCCAAGAAGCTGGTCAGCGTTTTTGTTGTTTGGTTGGCATTGGCAAAGGTATCCAAATAGTTCTCGACTTCCCACTCCCCCATATGCCCTGGAAGATCCAACAGTTTTTTCAGTTGGACGTTTTGTGGAACATCACGAAAGAGATCTTCTACAGAGTTTACACCGATGGCTTCCAGCATTTCTTGCCGATCATTTTGGGTCAAAGCCAAATAGCGCATTAGGATAGATCCTCTACGAATTTCTCGTAAGCAGAAGTATCCATGAGTGTCTCCAATTCTTTGGGATCAGACAGTTTAATTTTAATAAACCAGCCCTCTTTAAGAGGGGACTCGTTGACTTTTTCAGGGGTCTCTTCCAATTGAGCATTTACCACGAGGACTTCCCCACTCACAGGTGAGTAGACTTCGCTGGCTGCTTTCACTGATTCGACCACCGCCACTTCTTCCCCCCTTTTGACCGTTTGTCCCGTGTTGGGAAAATCGACGAAAACCACATCTCCTAGTTGCTCTTGGGCATAGGAGGTGATGCCAACTGTTCCCACATCTGATGATCCTTGGTCTAAACGGATCCACTCATGTTGCTTTGAAAATTTTTCCATATTATTGGCCCCTAAAATAGTTTTGCTTTACGAAGGGTAATTTTACGACCTTCGCATCGAGTTCTTTGTTCCGAACGATCACTTTGAGCGGTGTCCCTGGTTCAGAATAATCCGAAGCAACGTACCCCATTGCTATGGGAGTTTCAAGACATGGGCTGTATCCACCGCTGGTAATGGAACCGATTGTGATTCCCTTCTTCGATTGAATCTCCGCCCCTTCGCGAGCCGGAATTTTACTGTTGATCAGGAGACCTACCCGAATCTGATCAGGTTTTGAATCCAACTGAGGCAGAATGATTTTGTCTCCCAAAAAGCCACCTTGCTGGCGTCGCCTTTTTCCAATGGTCCACCCCAGGCGAGCAGCAATGGGTGAAGTGGATTCTGTTAGATCCTGTCCATAAAGACACAGTCCTGCCTCTAGTCGGAGGGAGTCTCGGGCGCCAAGTCCTGCCGGTTGAACAACTGGATTTTCCATAAGTTTGAGGGCGAGTTTCTGGGACTGATTTTCGGGGAGGGATATTTCAAATCCATCTTCTCCGGTGTAGCCTGATCTACTAATGAGGCAAGGAATACCAACAATCTTTGTTTCAAGAACATGCATGAATCTTAAGTCGTGGAGCGCTGGAACATATTGTGAAAGAACGTCCACCGCTTTGGGCCCTTGGAGGGCGAGGAGTGCCTTTGATTCTAAATACTCAATTTTGCAGTCGCTTCCTATATGCTTATGGAGATGTTTTAAGTCTTCTTCTTTTCGTGCGCCGTTTACAACAAGAAGGAGAGAGTCTTCTAGTCGCGTAACGAGTAGATCATCTAGGACCCCACCATTACGGGTCGAAAAGAATGTATAAGTCATTTGATAGGGAGCAAGCTCAGAGAGATCTGCAGGGACTAGTTTTTCCAATAATCCGCAAATATCAGAAGATCCGGATAGCTTGACTTGTCCCATATGCGAGACATCAAAAAGGGAAGCTTTGGTGCGGGTATGTTTATGTTCTGCTATAATTCCCGAGGCATATTGGATTGGCAAAAGATATCCAGTAAACGGGACAAGCTTGCCTTCCCATAATTCGTGCAAATCATAGAGAGGTGTTTTCTTAGGAGATGGTTGGGAATCTGTAGTGACGGTCAATGGATCGAATTTACTTCCCCCTTCTAGCGTATTTCTTGCGGTTTTTTTCCAGTTGGACACTGTCAACTTGGAGGCCAACATAAACGCGATAGTCTTTGATGGATTTTTCAGAACTTTCTGGAATGGAGATAACTTGTTCTATAAGCTCAACTTTTTTTCGTTGGTTTTCATCAAAGTCAACAAGAGCGGTATAAATCATTTTCGATATAATATCATTTTGTGCATCTGTGACGGTTATAAAGTAATCAAAACTGAATTCTTGTGAGTCATCGGACGCGGTATTTGGGCGTTGTATCATGGTTTGAATTACAAGTTTGACGTTCGTTGTTTCCTCGTCACCTTCACACCATCCTTTTACTTGATCTAAGTTTATGATGAGGCTTCTATTGCCGTCTGTGTCATATTGGACTGATTCAGAAAGGTCTCCCAGTAAAGCCATGGGAACACAAGGTGTGGGATGGTATGCGTATTCTTTGTAGCCACATCCCGACAGAAGGGGAGCAACAAGCAGGCTTACGATAAATGTCAAACTGGTATATTTTCTCATGGTCTTTATTCCATCCATATTTATTACTTCAGTGAATTATGACTTCCGTCACACAGGGGAGGCGTCCGGGTTTGCTTACATCCGCAAAAATAAAGGGTCTCAGATTTCGTTGGCGTGAAAGAGACAGGCTTTATACCTGATCCTTTGTGTTTTCCATCGCACATGGGTTGTTTCGAACTATGTCCACAGGTGCACCACCAATACTGTTTTCCAGCTTCAACTTGAACGGGGTATGCTCCCTTCTGAGCAACACATATCTCAAGAGGATTTGTAATGGCGTTGTTATCTGTAGTCATAAATCTTTCTTTCAAAGAAATGTTTCGTTGACGCGACATTAATAGAGCTTGTAAGAATACTCAAGAGGGAGAAAGAACAAAAATGAGAGGAATTTTAGAGTGCCAACCATTGTAGAGATTTATACGGATGGGGCATGCAAAGGGAACCCAGGTCCCGGAGGTTGGGGCGTTCTATTGCGCTATGGAGAAGTTGAAAAAGAACTTTCCGGCTATGAGTATGATACAACCAATAATCGCATGGAGCTTTTGGCTGCAATAAAAGGACTAGAAGCCTTAAAGCGACACTCTGTTGTTCACGTTCACACAGATAGTACCTATGTTAAGGACGGCATTACCAAGTGGATCCACGCTTGGAAAAAAAAGGGATGGAAAACGTCTCAACGGAAACCCGTTAAAAATGCCGACCTTTGGGAAATATTAGAAGGCCTCACACATGCTCACAAAGTATCTTGGTTTTGGGTAAAAGGTCACTCAGGACACCCCGAAAATGACCGGGTGGATGAACTGGCGCAAGAGGCTGCAGAAGCGGCTTCAGGACATTAAACCGATTGCGCTTGTGTTAAAGACTCTAAAAGAATGTCCGTGGATAAGAGCTCTGGAAGGATGACTCCTTCTGGGCGCTGGGGACTAAAGATAACCGTAAATGGAATTCCTCCCCGTTGATAAAGCATTAAGAATTTTTTGATGCGTTCATCTTTTTTGCTCCAATCACCCTTCATAAGAACGATATCAGGATTTTTTAGAGCTGCAGAAACTTCTTCGGAGTTAAAGACAAAATTTTCATTGAATTTGCACGTTAAGCACCATGTGGCGCTGATGGTAACAAGGACAGTTTTTCCGTCTCTGACCAAGGAAGGGATTTTTTCCGAGTCAAAGTTTGTCCAGGGGAGGGAGCTAGCACTCTCAATGGAGATGTGTTTTTCGTAAACGTGTTGGCCTAAAAGGGAACCGATCCAAAGAGCAGTTCCAAACAGGCCGACGGCCAGTATTTTCTTCAACTTTTCCATCCACGGGCCAGGTTTTGGGAGAAGATGAACCATCTTGGGTGACATTGCTACTAGGATATAGGGGATGGCCAGTCCTAGGCCGATGGTGAAAAAGATTACCAGGAGCTCTAGAGGGGACCTTCCAAGGGCAAAACCAACGGCTGTTCCAAGAAAGGGGGCCGTACAGGGGGTCGCAAGAACAGCTGCTAAAATGCCTTTTACATAGTCGCTCAAATAGGGGTGCGTTTCATTGGTTGGAAGCCATCTACTTACCTGCGAAGGAATGGGGATGTTTATGGTGCCCCACGTCCCTAGTCCAAATACAACAAGGGCAATGAAAAGGATGGTCAAGAATATGGGATTTTGAAATTGAAATCCCCATCCCATTGTAACGCCAAAAGTTTTTGCTATATTGATGGATACCGCAAAGGCTATGAAAAAAGATAGGATCCCAGCAACTGTGATCATAAATCTGAGTCGGATCCGCGCTGCTGAATGATTATGTGATTTGAGAACGCTAAGGATTTTGAGAGAGAGAACGGGTAACACACAAGGCATGAAATTAAGGATAAATCCTCCCAGAAGGGCAAATCCTAAAATCATGAAAAAGAGACTCCAGTTTAGGGTATGGTCCGATGTAGAAGTAGAATAGGCAGCTTCAATGAGTTTGGCATCATCGGTTTGAGAAGAGGGGCCATTTGGAACAAAAAAAGTGACCGTTTGTTCTACAGGAACACACATGTCACTGCAGCTCATATAGTTGAGGTGCATGTTCATAGTGAGGTGTTGGCCAGGGTTCTTTAGGGTTACCTTTAGGGGTAAAATTATTTTTCCTTCGTAAATGGAAATTGTTTCTCCATAACTTTCCACTTCTTTTGGCTGAGGCCAATATATTTCAACATCTTTAATATTGTTAGAGTGATTCCAGTTTATTTTGGGGGGAAAGCCCACATGGCCGTTTTGAGAGTGGGCGTATATTTTCCAAGGGGACTGAGTTTCCAAAACTAATCCCATTTGGACTTCATTTTGATTTGAGATTGCCGTGATAGAAGATATAAGTGATGCTTTTGTGGGCTGAGGCGCTTTTGGAAAGGCTGCTTCGGATAAACAGGGTATCAGGAAAGCCACAAGCCATCCAAGCAAGAAGTATTTATTCCAGAGCCGTTTCGACATTATTTTACCCATCTGTTTACCATCTCGTACATAGCTCTCAATCCCATGGCTTCTCCACCTTTTGGCCGCCCAGGTCGTGCAGTTAAATTCCATGCCATAAGATCCGTATGAATCCAAGGGGTATCGTTAGAAATAAACTTCTCTAAAAACAACCCTGCTGTTATAGCGCCGCCGTAAGGACTTGTTGGATTGTTGCTTAAATCAGCCACAGACGTTTCGATCATGGCATCATAGCCTTTCCAGAGAGGAAGCTGCCAAAACGGATCGTGGGAAACTTCGGATGCCTTCATGAGATCCTGTGCAAGGGATGGGCGATTGGTAAAGAACACAGGTACATCCGGGCCCAGTGCAACACGAGCGGCCCCAGTAAGGGTTGCAAAATCAATGATCAGATTTGGCTTTTGGGAGGATGCTTCTGTCAAAAGATCGGCAAGCACCAGCCGTCCTTCCGCATCGGTATTCCCGATCTCAACAGTCATGCCATTACGAGTCTTCGTAACATCCAGAGGGCGCATCGCTTGGGAAGAAACACTGTTTTCAACGGCGCCAATAAGGAGTCGTAGAGAAATGGGTAAGTTGGCATCCATGATCATCTGAGCAAGAGCAAGGGCATGGGCCGCGCCCCCCATGTCTTTTTTCATGAACTTCATGGCACCGCTTGGCTTGAGATCTAGGCCACCTGTATCAAAAGTAACGCCTTTTCCAACTAAAGTAAGTTGGGGATGTTTGGGGTTTCCCCATTTGAGATCTATGACATGTGGTAGGCGATGGCTACTTTTTCCAACCGTATGGACGGCGGGGTAATTTTGCTCGATCAGGTCATCGCCCGAAATAACATGGCACGTTGCCTTGTGCTGTTTCGCCACATTCTGGACCTCTTCCACAAGTTCTTGGGGCCCCAGATGAGATGCCGGGGTATTGATGAGATCGCGTACGAGGCAGATTCCGTTGAGGGTGGAAGAGACATCCTCAAAATTTACAGATGGGGGGACGATGATTTTTGAAAAGGATCTTTCAGGTTTATCAGACTTCAGTTTATCAAATGAATAAGCGCTAAGCCCCCATGCCAAGATCGCAAGCAATAATTTGTCGTCGGATAAAGGGGACTTAAATTCGTAGATATGATGATGGGGAAGCCTCTTTGCTAGGACACCATAGGTCCAAAAGTCATCGGGAGTGCCAAAAAGAACTTGGTCCAAATGGCCCTCTTTTGTCGGAACAAGACGGAACGTCCCAGGGGCGGCTTTAAAATTAGTTGCCTGAATCCAATTTTGGGTTTCTAAGGATTGCTGCAAGCTCCAGGACTTTAAGGCTTTCTTGGTGAGCAAATAAATGGGGACTGGATTTGTAGCTTTTTTTGCTAGGACGTATGGGCTATTTTTCATTCTTATGTCTTTTCCATCAAAGGTGATATGTGTCATTGTAGCCTTTCAACAAGAAGGAGTGAAGATGAGTTTTTCAACTTTAGTGGGGATGCGTGAATGTGTGGATAAATTTGAAGGATTTATCGTCGATTTATGGGGAGTGACCCATGATGGAAAACTACCGTATCCTGGGGTCATTGAGTGCCTGACAAAACTAAAAGAGCTAAAAAAACCGGTGATTTTTCTGTCCAACGCTCCTCGGCGGGTTGAGAAGGTTGAAGAACGTTTGGACGAAATCGGTATTCCTCATCAACTTTATGAATTTATCATGACGTCGGGTGAAGATGCCTATAAAACGCTTAAGGCTGGAAAATATGCTGATTTGGGAGAGAAGTGCTATTATCTGGGGCCTGGTAAAGATGAACATTTGATGGAGGGAGTGCCGCTTGAGGTCGTAGATAATGTCTCGGAGGCGGATATTATATTAGCAACGGGTACGCGTGAGGCCTTTGATACGTTGGAACCTTATAAAGGTTTATTGGACAAAGCAGCTACTAATAGCCCTCCCATGATTTGTGTCAATCCAGATTACATTGTCCATATTCAGGGCAAGCCGATGTTTTGTGCGGGAGCTTTAGCAAGTCTGTACGAAGAGAGAGGCGGAACAGTTTTCTATCATGGCAAACCGCACCCTTCGGTTTATAGAGCCATTTTTGATAAATTTGATGGTATTCCAAGGGAAAGTTTTTTGGCCATTGGGGATTCTTTTCATACTGACATCCAAGGGGCACAGGGAGTAGGAATTTCCAGTGCCTTTGTTCCCGGCGGAATTCATTGTAAAGAGCTAGAAGTATCATATGGACATTTGCCAAAGGAGTCGCTTTTGCGGGGGCTTTGTAAGAAAGAGGGTCTTGATCCAACCTTTGTCCTGCCAGGACTTATTTGGCAACAAGAAGACTAGTGTATTCGTCTTAGAACAAGGGTGTTCGTGTTTCAGAGGCCCAAAAGTTTTCGAGCATCTTTAGATAATCGGTTGCGTCTTGGAGGTTTTCTGTTGTCGTTCCTGCTTTCTTGAGTTGCTTGGCCTGTTTGTCGAGGACGGCAGCAATTTTTTTGCAAAGGGCGCGTCCTTTCTCTGTCACTCGTACTTGGCTTGACCGTCGATCGTGGGAAGATTTCTCTTGATGAAGGTATCCATTTTCAACAAGTTTTTTTAAGTTGTAAGTCACATTAGAACCCATATAAAGCCCTCTGGACGTCAAATCTCCCACTGTGAGCTGATTCTCGCCAATGTTATAAAGAATGAGTGATTGAACATTATTGATGTCATAAATCTTTGAGCGTTCCAGTTCTGCTCGGACAACTTCTAAAAATAGCCTGTGCAATTTTTCAATCAACACAATTGATTCAAAATAAATACTTTTCATGTTCCACGTCTCCCAGACCTAAAAAATTTAACTCCCTTTATATTAATTATGTGAATAAAAAGGTTAAAATTTAGTTAATTTTTTAAAATAAATTTTAGTTGGTTGTTTTTAAAGGGATAATTTGTGAAAGATTGCACTTTGGTGGTTTAAAAATGGGAATCAACCCTTTTCACTACAACTCTTCAATTATTCCTGAGAAATCTTTGCCGTCGAAACCGTCTTTGCAGAACTTCTCGTAAAGTTCGATGGCCTTATCGCCTATGGGGATATTGGCTTTTGCAAGGGAGGCTGCGGCCTCGGCTAATTTTAGGTCTTTCAGCATCATGGCAGCCGTAAATCCTGGCTCATAATCACGATTAGAGGGGGCGGCTTCGACGAGTCCTGGTTCGGGGCAATAACTGGTGACAGACCAGCATTGGCCCGAAGACTGGGAAATAACTTCGAAGAGGCGTTGAGGATCGATGCCGAGTTTTTTCCCCAAGGCAAAGGCCTCGCACGTTCCAATCATGGAAATACCCAGCAATAGATTATTGCAGGTTTTGGCCACCTGACCCATGCCATCTCCCCCCGTGTGGATGATATTTTTGCCCAGAATATCAAAGATAGGAAAGGCTTCTTGAAAGTCTTTGTCAGAGCCGCCGACCATAAAGGTCAAAGTGCCTGCTTTTGCGCCACCAACGCCACCAGAGACAGGGGCATCCACCATGCGATGGCCAGCGGATTTTGTTTTGATGTGGACAAGTTTAGAAGTCTCTACGCCAATGGTAGAGCATTCCATGAAAAAACTATGGGGCTTGGCATGGGCGATTAAACCTTCGTCTCCTAAGTAGACGCTTCGAACATGGGGGCCTTCAGGAAGAATACTCAGGATAGTGGTGCATTTTTCGGCGACTTCAGCTACAGAAGATGCTTTAACGGCGCCTTCTTTTTCAATGGCATCAAGGGCGCTCTCAGCTAGGTCGAAGACATGGACCTTATAGCCACTGTTCAGGAGGTTTTTGGCCATAGGAAAACCCATATGCCCGATTCCAATGAAGCCTATTTCTTTTTGCATCGTTGCCATCTCCCACGTTTTGAAAACAGTAACTCCCTAGGCTTATTGTGACTCAATATAGGGGGAAAAACAATTGGGAAGTTCGTGGTTTTGTAGAGAGTCTCGGGCCTCAATGCCTATTCTTTCTCAAGGCCTTCTTCGATGCGAGGATCGAATTCACTGACGACGGGTGTAGAGCGTGGCATGGCGACGAAGTTTGCTTGGTCATCTGCTGAGACAGCGGGTAACATAGCTCGTCTCCAAAAAATGAAGATGCCCAAGGCTGCGGAAAGAAGCCCAATGTATACGAATAGTCCAATGGGGGACATGAATCTCACTAAGGCCTCTGGGAAGTAAGGAGCAAGCCTTGCCCCGACGCCATAGAGGAAAGGACCAACGGTTGCTCCGATACCATAGGCCAAAAATAGGGTTCCGGTCGTAGCAACGATGTCATCAGGCTTTACTGTGTCACAGGCAAAGGTAATGCTGAGTGGGTATAGCACAAAAGCGAATCCTCCAAATAGAAATGTGGAAAAGGTGAAAAATAGTTGATGTGTGTAGGCAGAGGCCATAATCAAAATACATGAAAGGCTTAATAAAATGCAGATAACTGTCATGACACTTCGTTTCTCAAAGAGATCAGACATAAGACCGATGGGGTACTGAAGGAGCATACCGCCAAAAATGACGATACTCATTAAAATGGCAATTTGATCCACATTGGATCCCACATCGTGAAGGAATGATGGGAAAAGGCCGTATAGGGAGCCCAGGATCATGCCCGATACTAAACTTCCTAGAACGCTAGAAGGTGAGATTTTGAACATGGTCCCAATGGTTAGAAGAGAGGTTTTTTCGAAAATAGGAGACTTCACCTTTGTCATGGACAGAGGAATAATCGAGAGAGAGCAAAAAATAGTAATAATGCAAAATGGCATAAGAGTTTCCATGTCGCTGAGTCTCAGGAACAGTTGTCCCAAGGACTGGGAGGCATAAAGGCTGATCATGTAAAAAGACAGAATTCGTCCTCGTGTGCTAGGAGCGCTTTTTATCAGCAACCAGCTTTCTATCACAATATAGAGGCCTGCTAGGCAATAACCTCCGATGAATCTAAGCACGATCCAGGACCATGGATTCAGAAAGAGACCATGAAGCATAGCCACGATAGCTGTAATTGCCCCAAAAACAGCGTAGGCTCTGATATGTCCGACACGCACCAAAAAGGGTTCAGATCTAAATGAGCCTAGAACAAATCCGCCATAGTAGGTAGTAGAAAGAAGGGCTATCTCGAACGTGGAAGCTCCCATCATTTCCATGCGCACCGTTAGCAGTGTCATTAAAAAACCGGTTCCAATACTGATGGCACCGAGGCTAACAAGTGGGGAAACTGTGGGTAAAACAAGTTGCAAAAATTCGCTCTTCTTTAATTTCCTGAGAAGATGAAATTTTTTAAACATTTTTTATACCTTTTATACAGGAAGTTTCGCCTCCAATTCACCTTTGACTATACGATAGTTGTGCCCTCTAATCAAAAGGGAAATTTAATTGGGGAGCGATTTTTTTTCCTGTGAGAAAGGGGCAATATCGGGCCCTT